>FUFK010040802.1_pt1 | contig 11930 bp, 12 predicted proteins | sample 1021851 | NCBI WGS metagenome assembly FUFK01 (sample SAMEA51879418, study PRJEB19060) | metagenome
TAACATCTATGCGGCAGGCGATGTCGCAGGCCCTTATCAATTCACCCATGTTGCCTCTCATCAAGCGTGGTATGCAGCAGTCAATGGCTTGTTTGGACAGTTCAAAAGATTCAAAGTAGATTACCGCGTTATTCCTTGGACAACCTTTATTGATCCAGAAGTGGCGCGAGTCGGTCTAAATGAGCAAGAGGCAATCGATAAAGGTATCGACTTTGAAGTGACTCGCTATGACTTTGCAGACTTAGATCGTGCGCTAACAGAAAGCGCGAACCAAGGCTTTATCAAAGTTATCACCCCAGCAGGCAAAGATAAGATATTAGGCGTCACCATTGTTGCTGAACATGCCGGAGACATCATGCCTGAGTTTATACTGGCTATGAAGCATGGTTTAGGGTTAAATAAAATACTTGGCACCATTCATATGTACCCTACTTGGGCGGAAGCTAATAAATATGCCGCAGGTGAATGGAAACGCAATCATGCGCCCGAAAAAGTATTAAACTTACTTGAGAAGTACCATACGTGGCGCCGAGGTTAGTGATTTATATGAGCAGCCCCGCTAAAAGTATAGACCTGCTAAAAGTATAGACCCGCTAAAAATATAAAACGATAATGAAACCTCAAATGCACGTAATGAACGCTTTGCTAGCTTCACCGACCTTTCAGACACTCCGTCAATATAGTCGCTATAGCAGTTACGCTATCGCGCTTAGCTTTTGTCTAGGTATCTCTGCTAGTAGCGTCTCGACGACTAGCAGCGCGGCAGGTCGTAACGTACAGTCGTCTTGGGAGCAACTGTACGAGCGCGGCAAAAACCAAGACGTTTATTTTCATGCTTGGGGCGGTGATCCGCAGGTAAATGCTTATATNCAGTGGGCGGCAGACGCCGTTGAAGATAAATACCTAACGGCTATCATAAAACCAATACTAACGCCGATAGCCGCCACCTTACATAAGCGCGGCATCACGGCTGACCAATTGACGCTAGCTGGGTTTCTTATTGGCATAGTAGCGCTACCACTACTGGCTTATCAGCTATGGTTGCGATTATACTCAACCGTGTTTTTGATGGCTTAGATGGTGCTCTTGCTCGTTATGCCAACCAAAGCACAAGCGCTGGTGGCTACTTAGATATTACCCTCGACTTTTTATTTTATGCCGCTATTCCGCTTGGCTTTATCTTCGCTGATCCTAAGCAAAACGCTATTGCCGGAGCGCTATTGCTTGCTGCCTTTATCGGTACTGGCTCTAGCTTTTTGGCCTTTGCCATAGCCGCTGAGAAGTTTGAACTCGACAAGCCGCAGTTTAAATACAAGAGCTTTTATTATTTAAATGGACTCACCGAAGGTACTGAAACCATAGCTTTATTTATTGCCTTTTGTATTTGGCCACAGCACTTTGTACTCTTAGCCAGTATCTTTGCTGCAGCCTGTGCTATCACTATCGTGACTCGTATCTACGGCGGTTACCATACTCTCAAACGTTTAGAAGCTAAATCGTGAATGCTGATAAGTACAATAGAAGGTCGACTCAAAATATAAGCTTTGAGTCGACCTTATTACTGAACGAACGATAATGAACTAGCCTACAGACTTATCGTTACGTAGCCCCTCTATTGAGAAAGCCATATCTTCAGCCAGTGCACGTACCGCGGCACTATCAACATCACGCTGCGCGAAGGCTCGCAAACCCATGACTTCTGCCTGCAATCGACGTGCTAACCTTAGCGGATCAAGCTCAGCATCAAGCTCCCCTAAACGCTGTGCCTCTACAAAACATTCAGCAAAACGCGACTCCATGCCAGCCAATAGTTTCTCGACTTTCTGTAATGCCGCCTGCTCGCGAGCGCCAAGCTCAAGTAAGCTTTTGACCAACATTTTACTTTTTAGTGTTTTGGCATGTTATTGGTTTAGTCGCACTTTGTCCAAACGGATTCGCCTCGTTCAACTTAAAGTACACCGTATGAGCGAAGGAAATTATCTAGCTGGGGATGACTTATCACAGTTAGGAGATGATGAGCTTGGCATACTCGCAAAAGATGTTGCAGGTTTGTCTAATAGACTGGCTGATAGCGAGATGTCTCGTAAGCAGATGCTCAGCGACATCTCTCATGAGTTACGCTCGCCACTAGCGCGTCTTGAAGTGGCGACTGAGCTGACTCGGGATTATGCACCCAATGCGACGCATTATCTTGACCGTATTCAAAAAGAGTCCACTCGAATGAATGAGCTGATTGGACAAATTATTCATATTCAATCACTGCAAATGCAGCGCTATGTGGCGCGCCCTGAGGACTGCGAGTCGATAGATATAGCAATGCTCCTTGATGAGATTGGTCAGGACGTGAGTTTTGAGTTTTATGACAAGCACGTTGAATGGCAATGTTTGAGAAATAAGGACAATAGTAGTGATGATGAGCTTTCATACCTTATAATCGGTAATCGAGAGCAACTGCATAGCGCTTTTGAAAATGTGATTCGTAATGCCTTTATCCATTCAAACTCACATTCTATCGTCTCATCTAAGATTGAAACTATTAAGCTTACACATCAAACATCGACACTTAAAATAAGCATTATAGATCAAGGAGCAGGCATAGATAATGATAACCTAGAGCGTATATTTCAGCCTTTTGTACGCCTAGATGCGTCCAGACAACGCCCAACAAGCCCTACTGCTAACAGCATTGCTAATAAAACCAGTAAAAAAGAAGACGGTTATGGGCTTGGACTGGCTATTGCCCAGGCGATTATTGCCGCGCATAAAGGACAGATTAGCGCGCGCAATCGTGAAGATGGTGTCACAGGGCTCGTGGTTGAGATAGTATTACCCGTATCTACTTAACGATTATTTTAAGCGTTAAAAAAGGTTTGAGACATTAGCCATCAAGCTACCGCAAATCATCAACGACCGCTAACATAGCAAGTAATGAGGCTTCTCCCAGTTTCATAGAACGCTCAGGCGACCAACCTGTATCGGCATCAGGCACATTATCATTATCTTTAAACGGCATCTCTAAAGTATTGGCCAGACAGTCAAAATGCTCCGCTACCCAATTAGTGGCAACTGTCATGTTCGCTGTGCCCGGTGCATCAATCTCATAACCATATTCCGACTGAAAGTCAGCGCTAGCGAGTTTCAATACCTCGGTGAATCTATCACGCAAATGTGCGAGGCGCTCACTATAACTTGGTGCCCCTTGAGAGCCTGCCAAAAACACATAAGGTAGCGCTTCATCACCATGCACATCATAAAACAAATCTACACCTGTGGCCTCCATTTTGTTGATGACGTGAAAGACCTCAGGGCTTCTCTCCAGACTTGGATTTGACCACTCACGGTTTAGATTAGCCCCTGCAGCGTTAGTACGTAGATGTCCGCGCACACTGCCATCTGGGTTCATATTTGGCACGATATAGACATTCGCTTTTTCTAACAGCTGTTTAGTCGTGGCATTGTCCTCATCGAGTAGGCTGTACAGCAGTCCTTCAATTAGCCATTCGGCCATCGTTTCGCCCGGATGCTGGCGCGCAATGATCCAAATGCTGCGTTTATTTACATCACTACTGCTATCGCCATTACCTATTTTTACTAAGGTCAAGTCGCGCTTATCAAGCGTTTCACCCAAATGCTCTAAAGTCGCTAACGGGTGCATTTGTACCGTCGCTAATAAATCTTGATGGCGCTCATAGCTGTATGGCGCAAAATAAGCAATTTGTATATTGTCATAAGCCATATCCACAGTTATGCTCAACTTGCCGTCTTTGTAGGTAGTGGGCAGACGAAACCAATCTTCGCGATCGTAGGAAGCGACCGCTTGGTAATTCTCCCAGCCCTTAACATAAGACGCCTCTCCTGCATTCATGATATTAAGAACATAATGGTCGCCAATCTCACCTGACAGGCGAAAGTTAAACCACTGAAAAAACTCGCCACCAGCGTCCGGTCGTATGGACAGTTGGATATCTTGTTTGTTCTCTAAACTTATAACCTCGATGTTACCGGCATCAAAATTGGCAGTGATACGCATATTTTTCCTTATATTATAGATAAATAGCACAACTTAATGAGCAAGTGCATTATTTCGCAAACTTTCTATAGAGGTTGCCATATCCTCAGCTAATGCATGCACCGCTATACTATCTACATCACGCTGAGCAAAAGCACGTAAACCCATCACCTCAGCTTGTACTCGGCGCCCAAGTACAACAGGGCAACTAGCTTACGGCTGCTAACTTATGGCTACTCAGTATGACAGTGTCAAGCACTGAGCCAGCGTTAACGCTACGGACTATCAGGCACAAAAGGTAAAAGGAGTTCATTGGACTGCTACTATCTAGCAACAGGAGCCGCCCTGACATGTTCAGCTGGGAAGTTGGCGCTAAAGGTTGAGCCCTGCCCTTCTACCGACTCAATCTGCAAAGTGGTGTCGTACTGATAGAGCACGTGCTTGACAATCGCCAGTCCCAATCCCGTGCCGCCCGTAGCGCGACTGCGCCCGCTATCCACTCGATAGAAGCGCTCAGTCAATCGGGCGACATGCTCTGGAGCAATACCAAGCCCATCATCGGTGACTGCAAACTGGCAGCCATCTGATGTCTTAGTCCAACTGATGACGATGTTGCCAGCTTTTGGGGTATATTTGATAGCATTGATAACGAGATTGGATAAGGCGCTGTTTAAATACATCTCCGAGCCGTAAAGACCATCATAGGTATCTATCTGTAAATGCAGCGTATGGCCATATCCTTGGTTGTAAGCCTGCGCATCATCATAGACATGCGTGAGCAGCTTGGTCATATCAATATAATGTAGCTCATGGGTCTCTTCAATCTCAATCCGAGACAGCAATAATAGATCGTTAACGACTCTATTCATCCGCGCAGTCTGCTGCGTCATAAGCTCAAAACCGCGTCGCCATTGCCGCGGCATCTCTTCTTGATCAGAAAAATTCTCCAGACAGCCCATCAGTACGGTGAGTGGTGTTCGCAATTCATGCGAGACATTGGCCACNAAGTCNCGGCGCATCTGTTCTAAGTGNTGTAAACGAGTTACATCATAAATGATAAGTAACTTCTCGTCGCCAAAAGGCGTAAGCTCACATTTTAAATATCGATTGGGATCGCGCCATGACGCTATATGGACACCATCATTGGGTATCGTCATAGTCTGATAATATTGCCGGAACTCAGGAACGTCAATAAAGTCAAAAATACTTTTGCCATGGTCCGCTGACTGTAGCAATAATAAATCTTCGGCGGCCTGATTCCACCACTCCAAACCATCGTCACCATTGAGCAAGATAACCGCATCTCGCAATGCGCGTAAGGCACTTCTGATTTTTTGAAGCTGATCGTTAGAATTTTGCTCGATGTCCTGTTGCTCAATGTCCCTTGGCGTTATCATGTGTTTCTCTCTTTTTTATTACCAGTATGATGCTTAGCACTTATTATTAGCACTGACTATTCTTAGCACCAAATATCCTCAGTACTTATGCTTCTCAGTACTCAATATTCTAAATATTTATGCCTCTGAGCACTGAATGTTCTTAACGCTGGTTTCCTGCCTCGTAAGCTGCCTTGTAAATAATGGGCTATTTTTCAAAATCGATAGCGTTATTCAACCAGACTCGAAAACCGATAACCGGTACCGCGAACCGTTTGAATCAAGGCACTGCAACCATAAGGCTGTAGTAATTTGCGTAAACGCCGGATGTGCACATCAATCGTGCGATCTTCGATATAGACATTGCCGCCCCAGACCTGATCTAGCAGCTGGGTGCGGGTATAAGCGCGCTCTGGATGGCTCATAAAAAACGCCAATAAACGATACTCTGTAGGACCTAAATCGATAACCTGATCATTCGCTGTCACTCGCTGGCTTTTGGGGTTTAGGCTCAGTGCACCTATTTCGATAGGTCTATCACTACTGAGTGCACTACTACGACGTAGTACCGCCTTGATCCTAGATATCAATTCTCGGGTGGAGAAAGGTTTGGTCATATAGTCATCAGCGCCAGCATCGAGCCCGTGTACTTTGCTATCTTCTTCGCTTTTGGCAGTCAGCATAATGACGGGTATCTCAGCGAGCATCTCATCATTTTTTAGCATACGGCAAAAATCAACGCCGCTCTTATCTCCTGGCAACATCCAATCTAGCAAAATTAGCGCAGGCCTGTGATCAACGACTTGCTGATGAGCCTCTGAGATATCGGCCGCCTGCAAACTCTCAAAGCCTGCCATCTCTAGCGTCATCATCACCATCTCACGAATTGCAGGTTCATCATCAACAATCAAAATTTGCTCGTTGTGCATACTACAGCCTTGTTTTTTAACGTACTAATAGGAAATAAAAAGTCGATAAGTACTGATTAGCGTCTGTCCATTAAAAACAATAATTATGACAGTTTAATGACAGTAATCCTATCGCCAAACCGCTCTCAAATAAATCTATCCCTGCCAACCTCATAAGAATGAAGCGTGACATATTTTTTTGAGGCGATCTTTATTCATAAAAACACTCTATGTCATCAAACTGTCATATTTGCTCGGCATAATGTGCTCATCAACCGCCAAGACAGGTTGTCGAAAAACACAAGTAGCAATACCGCAGTAGCGGAAGTGTTAATTATAATTGCTCAATAATGACAAATAGTGAACTTTAGGAGAAACAATGCGTTATTCATTTATGGCTGTCGCCATCATAAGCACTCTAAGTTTAACCGCTTGCAATAGATCTGCCGATAGTAACTCAAGCACTGAATCAACTGCTTCAGCCCAATCGAGCGCGGCCTCTACTCAGAGCGCTAATGCCGCATCAGCTGAAAACGTGTCGATGAATATCACCGGCGCAGGCGCATCGTTCCCACAGCCTATCTACGCTAAGTGGTCAGCGGACTACAATGCAGCGACCAAAGGCCAAGTGAACTATCAGTCTATCGGCTCATCAGGCGGCATCAAGCAAATCACTGCAGGTACGGTTGATTTTGGGGCATCGGATGCGCCAATGACGCCAGAAGAGCTAGAAAAAGAAGGCTTGATTCAGTTCCCAACCGTTATCGGTGGCGTGGTTCCTGTCGTGAACATCGAAGGCATCGAGCCTGGCGCACTAAAGCTTGACGGTAAAGTATTGGCAGACATCTATCTTGGCAACATCAGCAAGTGGAATGATGCGGCAATCAAAGCGCTAAACCCAGACTTGACGCTACCAGACAGCCCAATTACTACTGTATTCCGTTCAGACGGCTCAGGCACGACCTTTAACTTCACGGACTACTTGGCAAAAGTATCACCAGAGTGGCAAAGCAGTGTCGGTGTGGACAAAACCGTTAAGTGGCCAACCTCTGACCGCGGCGCGGCAGGTAAAGGCAACGAAGGTGTGGCAAGCTACGTGAACCGTATGCAAAACTCTATCGGCTATGTGGAATACGCGTACGCGAAGCAAAACAACATGTCACACGCGACCTTGAAAAACGCAGCGGGTAACTTTGTACAGCCGTCAATCGACAGCTTTGCTGCTGCAGGCGACATCGATTGGTCTCAGCAAGAAGGCTTCTATAAAGTCATTACCAACTCAGAAACTGACCAAGCATGGCCAATCGCTGCGGCGACCTTTATCTTGGTTCACAAGCAGCCACAAGATCCAAAACAAGTGGCAGGCGTGCTAAACTTCTTTAACTGGGCGTACGACCAAGGCGACGCGGCAGCTACAGATTTGGACTACGTGCCATTCTCAGATACTGCTGTGGCACTGTTTAAAGACAGTTGGAAACAAGTGGTTGATAAAGATGGCAACCCTGTCTATACCCCACAGTAAGAACCGTTAACGCATGACGTCTGTAACCAAGCCGAGGGGCGGGTCGCAGGCGTCGTTGCATCGCTTGTATTTAGCGCATTTATTCGAGTAATGAGAGCAACGTTGAGGTGACTATGGCAGGGCACAATCTGCAAACACAATTGGCAAAACAAAAGCGCTGGGATGCTGTCTTTGTAAATACCACCAAAGCAGCGGCGGTGTTTGTGCTGCTGAGCTTAGGGGCAATTTTGGTCTCTTTGATTGTTGGTGCATGGCCAAGTATGCAAACCTTTGGCTTTGACTTTTATACCAGCAACAACTGGGATCCTGTCGCAGGCGAGTACGGGGCGCTGGCACCGATTTACGGTACGGTGATGACCTCGATTATGGCGATTGTGATTGCAGTGCCTATTAGCTTTGGTATTGCCATCTTTTTGACTGAGCTGTGCCCAACCTTTTTAAAGAAGCCTTTGGGCATCGCTATTGAGCTGCTCGCGGGTATTCCCTCTATCATCTATGGCATGTGGGGTCTGTTCGTATTTGCGCCGTTTTTTGGTAATAACATCCAGCCGTGGCTGACCGAGCATTTGGGCGATTTGCCTGTGATTGGCAAGCTGTTCGTCGGTGCGCCGATGGGTATTGGTCTGTTTACCGCCGCGCTTGTTTTGGCGATTATGATTATTCCCTTTATCGCCGCGACCATGCGTGATGTGTTCTCAGTGGTGCCCAATTTGCTCAAAGAATCAGCCTACGGTATGGGCGCGACCACATGGGAAGTGATGTTTAAAATCATCTTGCCTTATACCAAAACAGGGGTGGTTGGTGGCGTAATCTTAGGTCTTGGCCGGGCGCTTGGCGAGACCATGGCGGTGACCTTCTTGATTGGTAATACCTTTAACATCAACCCAAGTATGTTCGCCTCTGGCGTGTCGATTACCTCGGCGCTGGCCAACGAATTTGCCGAAGCCTCTGACCCACTGCACTTGGCGTCACTGCTACACCTTGGCTTGATTCTATTTATGATTACTTTCGTGGTACTGAGTATCTCGCGCTTGATGCTACGCAATATGGACAAGCGCGCAGGACACTAAGTCGGCGCGCACGGTTTACTACTTTTAATAAGCGTTATGTTGTATGAACGGTCAATCCAGCGACCGATGAATCAAAAGGAATATGTGCATGTCTAGCTTGACTGCTGTGTCACCTGTCTCAACCCCGCCCGCGCAAAAGATTGACCGCGGCTTATACCGCCGCCGCCGTATGTGGAACAAGGTCGGACTGGGCTTTGCGTCTTTTGCCATGGTCTTTGGTTTGTTTTGGCTGCTTTGGATTTTGGTCACGCTCGGTATCGAAGGCATGAGCGGCTTGATTGAGATGCCAGTATTTACCGCAGACACGCCGCCGCCGATGACAGAGGGTGGTTTGCGAAACGCCATCGTGGGTTCAATTATGATTGCCAGTAGCGGTTTGTTTATCGGTGCGCCGATTGGCATGTTGGCGGGTATTTATTTGGCGGAATTTTCAGACGGCAACAAGCTAGGTCAAGTCATTCGTTTTTTAAATGACATTTTGCTGTCGGCACCCTCTATCGTGATTGGTCTATTCGTCTATGCCTTGATGGTAAAAGGCGGCAGCTTTTCAGGTTGGGCAGGGGCGTGCGCTTTGGCACTTATCGTGATTCCTGTAGTAGTGCGTACTACTGAAAACATGCTGCTGCTCGTGCCCAATACCTTACGCGAAGCGGCGTATGCGCTTGGTACGCCTAAGTGGAAGCTGGTGTTAAGCGTGACGGTAAAAGCAGCGCGTGCAGGCTTGACCACAGGGGTGCTGCTCGCATTCGCCCGTATCACGGGTGAGACCGCACCTTTGCTATTTACAGCGCTGAACAACCAATACTTTAGCTTAGATATGAGTAACGCCATGGGCAACATGCCAAACACCATCTATCAGTTTGCCATGAGCCCTTATGACAACTGGCATGCTTTGGCTTGGGCAGCGGCGCTATTGATTACCTTTACGGTGCTTGCGCTCAATGTCATCGCCCGTTATATCGGTGCGCGTGAGCGTCATTAATCACGGCCGCGACTCAGCCATTGCCACACAAACGCATATCAGACAGAAAAAAAGGATACTCCCATGACCGACACCGCTATCAAGACACCAAAGACCAAATCCGTATTTACAGAAGAAAGCACTGCCGTGAACACAAAAACCACCCAGCCACCTGTATCGGCCCCTGTTATCAACACACAAGCCAACACACAGACGCAGGCAGGTGCCAGCAGCACAACAGAAGAAGCAACGCCAACAGCGAAAATGCAAATCCGTGATTTAAACTTCCATTACGGTGATTTTCATGCACTAAAAAACATCTCTATCGACATTCCAGATCGCAAAGTGACCGCGTTTATCGGGCCATCAGGCTGCGGTAAATCAACCCTGCTGCGCACCTTTAACCGCATGTATGATTTGTATCCCAACATGCGCGCGGATGGGCAAATCATCCTTGATGGGCAAAATATCTTAGACAAGTCGGTCGATGTCAATTTGCTACGCGCTCGTGTCGGCATGGTGTTCCAAAAGCCAACGCCGTTCCCAATGTCTATTTTTGATAATGTTGCCTTTGGTGTGCGTCTGTACGAAAAACTGTCTAAAGCGGATCTGGCCGAACGTGTCGAATGGGCACTTAAAAAAGCGGCACTGTGGGATGAGGTTAAAAACAAGCTAAACGCCTCAGGTCTGTCACTCTCAGGTGGTCAGCAGCAGCGCTTGTGTATCGCGCGCGGCGTGGCCACCAAACCTGAAGTATTGCTGCTCGATGAGCCAACCTCCGCCCTTGACCCCATCTCAACAGGCGCGATTGAAGACTTGATTGAAGATTTAAAACAAGACTACACCATCGCGATTGTGACCCACAATATGCAGCAAGCGGCGCGTATCTCAGACTACACCGCCTATATGTATCTGGGTGATATGGTTGAGATTGGCAAGACCGACCAAGTCTTTACCAACCCTACGCAAAAAGCGACCGAAGACTACATCACAGGTCGTTACGGTTAAGTTGCCATAATTGCTACCGATGCCGCTCTGTTGCGGCATCTTTTTTGTCTTATTTTTGCCTTATGAGGACACCATCATGCCGCATCAAATGGCGCACACCTCGCGCAGCTTTGACCATGATTTAAAAGAAACCACGACCTTATTTTTGCACATGGGCGCGCAAGTGGATGAGCAGGTAGCGCATGCCATGCGCGCCTTGATTGAAAGCGATAGCACGCTAGCGGAGCAGGTGATTGAGCACGACAGCCATATCAATCAAATGGAAGTGCAAATTGATGAGCATATTTTGCTGCTCTTAGCGCGTCGCCAACCTGCCGCGCGTGATTTGCGCTACGTGATGGCGATGAGTAAAGGCGTGGTCGATATCGAGCGCATCGGCGATGAAGCGACCAAAATTGCGCATATGGCCAAACAAATCGCCGCCGAAAATCACAACACCTATTGTCACCATGAAGTACAGCACCTGAGCAACCAAGTACGCTTAATGCTGAACAATGCGCTGCTGGCTTTTGAAAAACTACACGCCAATGAAGCATTTGAAGTGATGCGCGATGATGGTAGTGTTGACTTCGAGTACCAGTCGGCGGTAAGGGCGCTGATGACGTATGTCATGGCAGATGCGCGTCAAGTCACACAAGTGATGAATTTGATGTGGGTACTGCGCGCGCTTGAGCGTATCGGCGACCATGCGCGCAACATCGCCGAGCTGGTAATTTATATCAGTAGCGGCACGGACGTGCGCCACAGCGATTTTCATACCGTCAAGCAAGCGGTCGATGCGTCAAAAGACAAGGGGCTGTCCTAGATAAGCAAAATTATTTAGGATAGCACTATGAGAAAGAGTAAACTAAGTTGGCATAAACAAAGCAGACTCATCGAGTTATTTAATTTAAAAGGTTTACTAGGTACCATAAACACCCTTCTTGCTGGCACACGAACGGCTAAGTCTTTACCCTCACCGCCTTCCAGAGCGAGCATACAACCTGCCGAACCCCCACCAACCACGACATAATCAAATTCTATTTTGATATTCTTGTGGTATGCACGCTTGAATTATAATAGTAATTGTAATTACC
>FUFK010749665.1_pt1 | contig 11928 bp, 16 predicted proteins | sample 1021851 | NCBI WGS metagenome assembly FUFK01 (sample SAMEA51879418, study PRJEB19060) | metagenome
AAGTAGGTATGAAAGATTGCAATATACTAAAGTATTATTACCATATATAGCACCAAAAATGAGGGAATATGATGTCAAAAACGATTTAATAGATGTGCCTGTAATAGAAAGCAAGAATGAAAAATAAATACGAAAACAAAATGAAAGCCTTAGCATTTAGTTACTTAGGCTTAATACTTATTGCACTATGGATAGTATTGAACTCCTAAACGGAGAACGATTTAGAAAGGATGAGTTATTAGAGCTGATGCTTGATGACAAGTTCTACTATGGCTACTTAGGAAAAGCTGCTTTAAGTTCCTCATCAATCAAACTACTATTAGATAGTCCAAAAAAATACAAATACGTTATGGAGTATGGTTCGCAAGAATCAAATGCTTTAGATGCAGGATGGTTATTTCATACTTGTATCTTAGAGCCTGATGTATTTGAGAAACAAGTCTTTGTAGATGTGCAAAGCAAAAACACAAAGGCATATAAGTTAGCTAAAGAAGAACACGGNAGAGTGTTTACTATGAAACAAAAGAGTGAAGCTGAAAGATTAGCTGATGCTTTCTTTAGNAATGAACACGCACTTAAACTNATAACTAATTGTGAGTTTGAAGTTCCTGCAATAGGTATGGTGCAAGGTTANCCATTTAGAGGNAAAGCAGATGTGTTAGATTCTTATAGAGTAGTTGATCTCAAAACAACAAGCGACTTAAAAGCATTCCCATANGCAGCAAGAAAATACGGATATGATGTACAAGTGTATATCTATTCAGAACTATTCAANAAACCTTACGAGGAGTTTAAGTTTGTAGCCATTGACAAAGGATCATTAGATATAGGTATCTATGATGTNAGTNANGAGTTCTACGAATCAGGAAAGGCTAAAGTAACCAAAGCATTAGAAACATATCAGGCTTTCTTTATAGATGGTGCTGATNTAGATAGTTATTGTATAAAAGGAACATTATGAGAGANGCAAACAGAATAGCAAAACATATTATAGATATATCAGGNATNNATNTNTTTGAGAATACNAGAAAGAGACNANACGTTGANATNAGGTCTTTACTTACGTTTATGTTGAGGNNTCATTGTNATATGANGTTTNNAGANATAANAGANTTTTATGNATCAAAAGGCAAAAAGTATAACAATCACGCAACGGCCTTACATAGCTTTAATACTTTTGAGACACACAGAAGATACAATCCTTTACTTGATAAATACTTTGACTTAGTTCTTCTTAGACTAAGAAACAAATCAAAATTAAGAAAAGCATTAATAAACCACATTATTGACTACACAAAAGAAAAAGACTTAAAGAGACTATTAAAGATAGTAGATAAATTACCCTTAAAAGAAATAGATGGAAAAGAACAAACAAAAGAGAAAAGAGATACCCCTGTATAGTGGCTTAGTAAAATACTTTCCTGATGCACTATGCGAGGTAGCAAGAGTTAGCTACATAGGAAGTAAACAACATCACCCTGACAAAGAGATACATTGGGATAGAGAAAAGAGTAGTGATGATCTTGATGCATTGATGCGACACTTAATGGAGAATGGTATGTATGATATTGACGGAGTAAGACACACAGCAAAAATAGCTTGGAGAGCCTTAGCACACTTACAAAAAGAAATAGAGGAGGACAATGTAAGAGACGAACAATGGCACATAGACCAATACAATCGCAATAGACATCCATCAGACCACATTATAGCAGGTACAGAATGAAAATACTAAACTTATATTCAGGCATAGGGGGTAATAGACATCTTTGGGGAGATGAACACGAAATCACAGCTATAGAGATAAACCCTGAAATATCAGCAATATATAAAGAGAAGTTTCCAAATGATGAGGTAATTAATACAGATGCACACTTTTACTTATTGCATCACTTTCAAGACTTTGATTTTATTTGGAGTAGTCCTCCTTGTCCAAGCCATAGCAGATTATGCTATTCACAAAAAGAAAAGAAATATATAGACTTAGCATTATATCAACAAATTATACTTTTAAAGTCTTGGTTTAAGGGTAAATGGGTTATAGAGAATGTAGTACCCTATTATGATTATCTTATCAATCCAAGTGTAGTAATAGGCAGACATCCTTATTGGTGTAATTTTGAAGTTCCAACTCTACCAATAAAAAACATAGATATATCTCGTTCAACAGCAGATGAACTATCAGAATATTTAGGCATACCTAAACCAAGATACAAATCAAGATTATTATTAAGAAACTGTGTAGAGCCAAAGATAGGGCTACACTTTCTAAAACATAGTGCTAATAAACAAACAGAATTATTTTGAAACCAAAGAAATACACTACCATACAAAGAATAAAAAGATTAGAGAATATAGTAAGCCAAATCTATATGAGTGTTGAGGTAATCAAGAAACAATTAGAGAAAGATGAAAGGGTGTAAATCTTACATATACTCAACACAAAACAGCCTTTGGGGTGAAAGTGAATGTAAAGGTTTTGGAACTAAAGATTTTTATATAAAAGAAGTCGACAGGAAAATAGCAAATAAAATGGTGGTTAAAAATCATTATTCTAAAAAGTTTTATAATGCTACTTATATACATTTAGGATTGTATGTTAATGAAGAATTGAAAGGTGTTTTGCAATATGGATATGCTATGAATCCTACAAGTTGTAGTAGTGTTGTAAAAGGAACAAAAAAAAATGAATATTTAGAATTAAATAGGATGTGGATTGATGACAACGTAGGACAATATCCTGAAAGTAGAGCAATAAGCTATTCAATAAAATACATAAAAAAGAAATACCCAAAAATTAAATGGATTCAAAGTTTTGCTGATGAAAGATGTGGAGGCTTTGGGATTGTATATCAGGCTTGTTCTTTTAGTTACTTTGGCGAACACAATAGCTTGTTTTGGACTTTAGATGGTGTTGTTTATCATAATAGTTTGATGACAAGAAACCCTAAATTAAGTAAGTCAGCAAAATACCTACAAGAAAACAAAAACAAAGCAACAAGCCAAAAATTAAGGCAATTTAGATATATTAAGTTTTTAGACAAAAGGGAAAAGAAAAAATGTTTACTTAAAGAACAACCATACCCAAAACATTACAAACAAAATATAGAAAAATAACGTTATATAATTGATTAATCAATCTTTTTCAATTATGGATAAACGTAAACTTAATGGTGGTAAAAGAGAGGGAGCAGGTAGAAAACCAAAGGCAGAGGAAGTAAAACTTATTGAGAAACTTACACCATTAGAGCCTTTAGCATTTGAAGCTCTTAAAAAGGGTTTAGAGAAAGGCGACTTCAAATATGTGCAATTATACTACAACTATGTAGCAGGTAAACCTAAAGAAACAAAGGACATACACATAAACGAAGATGTACCTTTATTTATTGATTAATGCAAATAACCAAAACCTCAGCACTAAACAAACTAAGAGAACTAAACAAAAGAGTTCGTATAATTAGAGGAGGATCATCAGCAGGAAAAACAATAGGAATCATAGCAATACTTATAGACTATGCAATCCGAAACAAAGGAAAAGAAATAAGCATAGTATCTGAATCAATACCACACTTGCGTAGAGGTGCTTTAAAAGACTTTTTAAATATCTTAAAGGGGTTGAATAGGTATGATGATAGAAAGTTCAACAAAAGTACCTTAAAATACGAATTTAGTAATGGTAGCTATATAGAGTTCTTTAGTACAGATCAGCCTGACAAACTAAGAGGAGCAAGAAGAACAGACTTATTTATAAACGAGTGTAATAATGTGAGTTTTGATTCTTACCAACAATTAGCAGTAAGAACATCAGGAAATATTTGGTTAGACTTTAATCCTGCTAATTTATTTTGGGTAGACAAAGAACTTGTAGGACAGCAAGACACAAACTTTATAACCTTAACCTACAAAGACAACGATAGTCTACCTGAATCTATAGTCAAAGAAATAGAGAAAGCAAGAGAGAAAGGTAAGACCTCAACTTATTGGGCAAATTGGTGGAAAGTATATGGCTTAGGACAAATAGGTAGTTTAGAGGGTGTATGTATTCCTGATTGGAAACCTATAGATCAAATACCACAAGAAGCAAGATTACTTTGCTCAGGTTTAGACTTTGGCTATTCGGTTGATCCCTCAACAATCATTAGACTATATAAATGGAATGATGCTTATATATTTGATGAGGTATTGTATCGTAAGGGAATGTTAAATAGAGACCTCAGCTACTTCATCAAACAAAACGAGATACGAGAACACATTTACGCAGATAGTGCAGAGCCTAAGTCTATTCAAGAACTAAGAAACTANGGACACAAAGTATTTCCTGTANCAAAGGGTAGAGATTCNATAGTCTANGGAATNAACCTAATNAACCAAAACGAAATNTANATAACANNNNATTCTAAGAATCTAATNAGNGANCTACANGGTTATGTATGGGANAAAGACAAAGAGGGTAACAATCTACAAAAACCTACAGGTACACACCCTGATTGTATTGATGCTGCAAGATACGCACTAATGATGCAACTAAAGAATCCAAATAGAGGTAAGTATGCAATTAGATAGTTTCTAAAACTTTTTTTTATTACGTTATATATATATGAAAGTAGAGGTTTATATTCCTGACACTTTAAGTGAGATCACTTTAGGTCAATATCAAAAGTATCTAAAGATACAATCTGAGAATGAAGATGAGAACTTCTTAGCTATAAAGATGATAGAGATATTTTGTGGACTAAGAGGAGATACTATAATGTCTATGAAAGCTAAAAGCATAAGAGATATAACAGCTATACTTACAAATATGTTTAACGAGAAACCTCAACTTGTTAAAGAGTTTAAAATGGGTAAAAAGACTTATGGGTTTATACCAAAGTTAGAAGATATGACTTTTGGAGAGTATGTTGATCTTGACACTTACATAGGCGATATGCCAAACCTACATAGAGCTATGGGTGTTCTTTACAGACCAATCAAACTTAAAGACAAAGAAAAATATCTAATAGAAGATTACAAAGGGGAAGAATCTGAAAAGATGAAAAATATGCCTATGGATGCTGTATTAAGTTCTATAATTTTTTTTTACAATTTAGGGATGGACTTGTCAAAAGCTATGCTGAACTTTTTGAACGAGGAGGAGATGGACTTAGTGCAACAGCAAATTTTGGAAGAAAGTGGGGATGGTATCAATCGCTTTTCGGACTCTCTCAAGGAGATATTAGAAGATTTGAGGATATCACTAAACTAAATGTACACACCTGTCTTTATGCTTTAAGTTTTATGAAAGAAAAAGCAGAGGTAGAATCAAAGAATATAAAAAGTAAATTTAATCGATGAATCAAGGAGTAAGAGGTTATTACCAAATCACAGAAACACTTAAGACTAATCTCTTAGCAGATGAGAATGTCAATACTGTAACAACAGGCGATATATTCGACATAGACCTATCTAAGCAAACAATATTTCCTTTAAGTCATATTATAGTAAACTCTGTAGAGATACAAGAACAAGTCCTCAACTTCAACATAACTGTAATGGCTATGGATATTGTAGATCAGTCAAAGGATGAGGTAACAGACGTATTCAGAGGCAACAACAACGAACAAGATATTCTAAATACACAATTAGCTGTAGTAAACAAATTAGTAGGATTGTTAAGTAAGAGTACACTATACCAAAACAAATACCAATTAGATGGTAATGCTTCTTGTGAGTTCTTTTATGAAAGGTTTGAAAATCAAATGGCAGGTGTAGCTTGTACCTTTAATGTATTAATCGCAAATGATATAAACGTATGCAGCTAAAAGAAGTAGAAAAATATTTAAATAACTTCGGTAAGTTTGTCGTTCAACAAGCAAGATCAAGGCTTACAAAAGGTAATAAAAACGTAAACAAGAAACTCTATAAAAGTATAAAATTTAAACCTTATACTTCTAAAGATGCTGTCGGTGTAATCTTTGAAATGGAAGATTATGGTAAGTTTCAGGATGAGGGAGTAAGAGGAGCTACATCTTATTATGCGGATGAAAACACAAGTGGAAGTCCATACAAGTTTAAAAGCGATATGCCACCACCAAAAGCATTTAAAGATTTTATTAAAAGAAAAGGCATAAAAGGTAGAGACAAGAAAACAGGTAGATTTATAACTGATAAATCTTTACAGTTTCTAATAGCAAGAAGCGTATTCAACAAAGGAATAAGAGCAAGTATGTTTTTTACAAAACCTTTTAATCAAGCATTTGAGAAGCTTCCTAAAGAGTTACAAGATAAATTTGGAATAGATATAGAAAACGCAATATAATGGCAAATATATTTTTAAGAAGTCCGTATTTTGTTACAGTAACTACAGCAGGTCATTTGTCTGCACAATTAGCTTTGACAATAGATGGTACATTACGTTATACCATACTTAAAAACGCAACAAGCAATAGAACAGTTTTTGAAATAGCAACCTTAGCTAAAGATTATTACGATGCTGATTATGGTGGAGCTACAGGCTCTACTTTTGATACAGTAGCTATATCTTATGTAATAACAACCTTTACAGCAGTAGATGGTGGAGGTACAGGCACAGCTCAAAGTGCAGTAACACATACAGGCTTTTATGGATATTCTCAGTTCTGGGGTGGTGTTAATCAAGATATTGATCCTGATGATTTTGAGTTAACAAACACAGGTGGTAGCATACAATTATATTTACCCGACAACACGGCAGGGTTTGCTTGGGATATGAACTCAGGTACTAAAAACAAAACTACTATAAGCACAACAGATACAATAGTAACCTCAGCAAGTGGTAATTATCGTTGGGTAATAAATAGAATATGTAGTGCCAAATATAGTCCTATACAAATGCGATTTATAAATAAAAATGGCGCACCTCAAGACCATTATTTCTTTTTAAAAAATGTAGAGAACATAAATACTAAAAGCGAAACATTTAAAAGAAATATATTTGTAGCGTCATCATCTAACTACGACACTAAAGACCATCAAGTACAAACCTTTAACAAAACAGGTAAGAAACGATTTACACTAAACACCGATTACTTAGCAGAGGCTTATAATGCAGTAATAGAAGATATATTGTTAAGTGAGTATGTGTGGATTTACTTTGATTCTAATTGGCATCCTGTTGTTGTAGTAACAAGCTCTTTAACTAAAAAGACATCAGTAAACGACAAGCTAATACAATATACCTTAGAGGTAGAAGATGCTAACGANATNATCAATAACATAGTATAATGAAACGTGAGTTACAATTATACATACAAGATACAAGAGTAGACTTATTCAAAGATGAAACAGTAAGTCTTACTGATTCTATACAAAACGTAANAGATATANNTAAAGTATTTACANCNTTTNCTAAGNAGCTTTANNTTACCTGCATCCTCAAGNAAANAANAANNTATTTNANCANTATTATAANTTTGANATNNNAGATGGCTTTGATGCAAGNNNNANANNAANTGCAAGNATNGAAATAAANCACGNNCCNTNCAAANNAGGTAAAATAAANTTAGAGGGTGNNGANTTAAAAAATAATCAAGTTCATTCTTACAGAGTTACATTTTTTGGGAACACAGTTGATCTTAAAGACATCATAGGAGACGATAAACTAAACAACCTTGATTTTGTTGAGGTCAAAGCATCAGGCACAGCAACTTCTACTACATCTAACAAACTTGTAGATAGTTCAGCAACATTTACCTCAACTGTATCAGAGGGAGATAGAGTAAAGAATGTTACAGATACATCTTTTGCTACTGTTACAAGTGTAGACAGCAACACACAATTAACAATAAATCAAGATATTTTTACAAGTGGAGAAACCTATCAAGTATTACTAAGTCCTATTTGGGAAAACGATTCTGTAAAAGAAAAACTACAACTACAACCATCAACAGCAAAGAACAGTCTTATAACACCTCTTATAACACATACGAGAAGATTAATTTATGATAGTAGTAGCAATACACATAATTCCGATACACTTGTTAATATACATCACGGAAGCACTAACAAAGGAGTAGAATACACAGACTTAAAATTTGCTCTGCGAATACACAGCATCATAGAAGCAATAGAAAACACCTACACTACTGCTAAGAGCTACCCAACAAGTATAAGTTTTTCAAATCATTTCTTTAACACTACAAATTTAAATTATTATAATCTTTATATGTGGTTACACAGAAAGTCAGGACAAGTATCTACTGTATTAGGAGAGTTAGCTTTAAATGCTTTAGTCGATGGTTTTAGTGGTGGTGTAGCTCCACAAGGTCCTGATCAAGTAACAGGATACTCAGCATCAGGCAATACAGTAACATTTTCACAAGGAGACATAAATGCTACAAGTGGTGGTGTTACATCTTTTACGATTTTAGTAGACGTAGCAACTGCCAACACACAAGTATATACAGTTACAGTAATACATAATGGAGTTGATGTGTTTACGACTACTGCTGCAAGTTCATCAAGTAATGTAACTATAAATAGTAGTGATTTAGGATTGACTGAACTTAACGGAAGTTATCAAATCAGAATAAGCGCAGATGCTCAAGTTGTATTAGATAACGTAACATTTACAGCAACAGGTTTTTTTAAGTTTGAAAACTTAGCAGGTAGTACACAAACATTTAATTATACAAACACAACAGCTTCAAGTGGTGCTTTTACCACACCTAACATTCCGATATTTGATATACAAAATCAGATGCCTGAAATTAAAGTTATAGACTTTCTAACAGCTTTATTTAAGATGTTCAATTTAGTTGCGTTTGTCAATAATTCAGGACAAATAGAAGTAAGAACTTTAGACAACTCAGATAGTAATAGCTATTATCATTCTTCTAACACAACAACATACGACATAACAAAATATGTAAATATAGAATCCTCAACAGTAGATGTAGCATTACCATATAAAGAAATTAAATATGCGTATGAAGATTTAAAGTCTTATTTGTCAATAGTACATCAACAGTTATTTAATGAGGAATGGGGTACAGTAGATTACAACCAAGATACAACAGATAATTTTATAGATGGGCAAAGCTATAAGATTATTATACCATTTTCACACTTTAAGTTTGAAAGATTGTTGAACGTAGCAGATAGTACTGCGACTTCAATACAATGGGGTTGGAGTGTAAACGAAAACCAAGAAGCATATAAAGACAAACCTTTAGTGTTTTACCCTTTAAGAAATTCAGGACAAGATGTTTCTTACTTAAATCCAAATAACCAAGATGAACCAATAGCAAACTACAACATACCAAGTAATAGTAGATTCTTAAACGATACTTCAGGAGAGGATAACATACACTTTAACGCAGAAAACAACGAATACGACAGACCTGTTACATCTTTTAGTGGTACTTTGTTTAAAAACTATTACGAGAACTATATAACAAGAATATTTGATTCTAAGAACAGACTAACTAAAATAAAAGCAAAACTACCTTTAAATATATTGTTAAACTTTGAGCTTAATGATAAATTTAAAATTAATGAACAAGAGTATAGAATAAACAGTATCACTACAAACCTAACAACAGGCGAAGCAGATATAGAACTATTAAACATATGATAAAACACATATTAGAGATGCTACCCTATGTAGAGGGAGGATCAGAACTTATAGACATAGCAAAGGGTAAATACAAGTTTCCTGAAACAGTAAAGGAAGCGTTTAACAATTTTAAAAAGGAATTATGGCAAAACAAGTAGTAGTAGACTTAAAAGCAAACACAGGAGATGTACAGAAAGGTATGGATAAATTAGCTGATGCTATCGCAGACCTCAATCAAGCTCTTGGTGGATTTAACAAAGAAGCAGAGAATTTAGATGAGGTAGCAGATTCAGCTAAAAAAGCTGAGAGTGGTTTTAAAAAGTTTGGTAAAACATTAGGCAACTTAGGTAAAGCAGGAGGATTGGTTTTTTTACTTACTAAAGCATTTGAAGTTTTCCAAGAGGTGTTAGGTCAAAATCAAACACTTGTAGATGCTACTGCAACAGCAACAGAGTTTTTATCTATTGCTTTTAATGATTTGTTTAGCTTTTTACAAAACAATGTAGGTGCAGTTACAGGTTTCTTTAAGTCTATATTTGATGATCCTAAACAATCTTTAATAGATTTTGCTAATGCATTTAAAAGAAACATACAGGAAAGGTTTGAATCTTATTTAGATACATTAGGCTTTTTAGCAAGTGCAGTCAAAAAAGTATTTAGTGGAGACTTTGCAGGAGCTATGGAAGATGTTAAAAATGCAGGTAAAGAATCTTTAGATGTAATTACAGGTGTAAATAACACTTTTGACAAATCAGTAGAAACTGTAAGTAAGGCTACAAAAGCAGTTACAGGATATGCTAAATCAACTTTTAACTCAGCAAAGGAAACAGTAGAACTAAATAAACAAGCTCAGTTAGCAGATGCCTTACAACAAGGATTGATTGAAAAATACGATTTACAAGCAGAACAACAAAGACAAATTAGAGATGATGAAAGTAAAACTATAGAAGAAAGAATTAAAGCTAATAAAAAATTAGGAGAGATACTTGACAAGCAAGAAGAAGAGATGATGAAAAATGCACAGCTAAGAGTAGATGCAGCAGCAAGAGAACTTGCAAAAAACGAAGATAACCTTGAAGCACAAGTAGCACTTATAGAAGCAGAAAATGAATTAGCAGGTGTACAAGCACAGGTTGCAGGTTTTAGATCAGAACAATTAATTAACGAAAATGCTTTAATACAAGAGGGCATTGATTTAGAAAAAACAAAAGCAGAAGAAGCGGCAGCAAATGAACAAGCAATTAGAGATGCAAGAAACCAAACTTTTGATTTGTATACATCTATTGTCGGCGAAGAAACAGCAATTGGTAAAGCATTATTTTTAGCAAAACAGTCATTAATTTTAAAAGAACAAATAGCCAATGCAAAAGCTGCAATACAAAGGGTAAGTATGAATGCAACAGAATCGGCATCAGATGGTGTTAAAGGTATTGGTAAAGCATTTGCATCAGCACCGCCACCTTTAAATGCAATACCTGCAGCGTTAGCAGTTGGTCAAGCAGCCGCTACAGCATTAAGTATGGTAAAAGCTGTTGCCAAAGCAAAACAAGCATCACAAGGTATGGGTGCTGGTGGTGGTGGAAGTACGCCAAGTGTATCAGCACCAACAGTTGCTAGTACACCACCTGCATTTAATGTAGTTGGTCAAGCACCAGAAAATCAATTAGCAGAAACAATAGCAGGGCAACAACAACAACCAGTAAAGGCATTTGTAGTGTCAGATGAAGTAAGTACAGCACAAGCATTAGACAGAAATATTATAGAATCAGCAAGTATTGGATAATTTTACGTTATATAGATATGAAAATAGTAGAACTAATCATTGATGAAAATGATGAACTAAACGGAATAGAGGCAATTTCTCTTGTTGAATCACCTGCTATACAAGAAGATTTTGTCGCTTTAAAAGATAAAGAATTTAAATTAGCTGAAATCGATAAAGAGCAACGCTTGTTAGTGGGTGCTTTACTTGTACCAAACAAACCAATTTATCGTAAAACAAAAGACCAAGAATATTATATTTATTTTAGTCGTGATACAGTTAAAACTGCAAGTCAAAAATTTCTAAGTGCAGGTAATCAAAATAATGCAACACTTGAACACCAACATACACTTAAAGGACTAACACTTGTAGAAAGTTGGATTGTTGAAGATAAAGTACACGATAAAAGTAAAATGTATGGTATGGATTTGCCATTAGGAACTTGGGTTGGTGCTGTAAAAGTTAATTCTGATAAAGTTTGGAATGAGTTTGTAAAAACAGGTGCTGTAAAGGGTTTTAGTATAGAAGGGTATTTTGCAGATAAATTTGAAAAGCCACAAGATAAAGGTGTAAAAGACGAATTATCTGAAAT
>FUFK010038826.1_pt1 | contig 11924 bp, 14 predicted proteins | sample 1021851 | NCBI WGS metagenome assembly FUFK01 (sample SAMEA51879418, study PRJEB19060) | metagenome
TGTCGCATCGGGTAAAGCTGCAAAAAAAGGGGTTTTATTTAAAGGAGGGGACAAAATAGAAATGGCTTCAAAAATTAATCATATTATTTTTGACAAGACAGGAACTTTAACAAAAGGTAAGCCTTTTATNGTTGATTATAAANNTAATGATGATCATTNATTTTTATTAANAATAGCTGCNAGTNTAGAAAAGGAAAGNAGACATCCAATCGCNGATGCCTTAATTCAAGAGGCAAAAAAGCAAAATTTAAGTTTATTTCCAATAAAAAAAATTTTCACTCATTCAGGGCGAGGTATTTCTGGAGAACTTGAGTCAATTGATGGACTTATTAATATTGGAAATATTGAATGGCTACTAAGCAAAGGAATAATTATTGATAGTGANGCAAAAAAAGTCATTGAAAATGAAGAAACAAAAACGAACACTATCATTGGAGTAAGTATCAAAGATAAGTTATTAGGCTTTATNTTNNTNGGAGATTTACTCAGAGATGATTCNATTAANACAGTTCAAAATTTNAGAGAAAACAAATTTAAAATNAANATTTTAAGNGGNGATAGNAAACAAACAGTTTTAGCTTTAGCAAAAAAAATTGGTTTTAAAGAAACAGAAGTAAAATGGGATCTTATTCCCGAAATGAAACTTAAGACTATTGAAAATTTAAAAATTAATAATAAAGTAGCAATGATTGGTGATGGTATTAATGATGTCCCAGCCTTAGCATCTTCAGACTTAGGAATTGCGGTTGGATCAGGGACTCAGATAGCTAAGGCAAATGCAGATGTAATATTAATGGGAGATCAACTAAATGGATTACCCTACGCCTTAAATCTTGCTAAAAAAACTATAAGAAAAATAAAGCAAAATCTAACATGGGCTTTTGGTTACAATTTACTAGCTATACCTCTAGCCGCCGGCATTTTATTCCCTAAATACGGTATTCTTCTTACCCCCTCAATAGCAGCATTATTGATGGCTACTAGCTCTATTACAGTTGTAATTAATGCTTTATCTTTGGATTAAATGAAAGGAAAATTTATCGTTATTGAGGGTATTGATGGATGTGGCAAAACTACCCAAATAGATGAACTATCTAAATGGCTTCCTAAAAGTGGTCTAATGAAGAAAGGGTCTAAATTAATCACAACTAGAGAGCCCGGAGGCAGTCTTCTAGGAAAAAAACTTAGAGGATTGATTCTTGATAATAATGAAAATAACAAGCCTTCATCTCTTGCTGAATTATTGCTTTATTCAGCGGATAGGGCTGAACACGTTTCCAAAATTATTTCACCTGCTTTAAATAACAATGATTGGGTAATAAGTGATAGATTTTCCGACTCCACTCTGGCTTATCAAGGCTATGGAAGAAATATAAATTTAGAAATAATTAAAAATATTGAATCAATTGTGTGTCAAGGAGAATCNCCNGATCTCACTTTCTTCTTAGAAATTTCTCCAGAAGAGAGCATATTCCGAAGAAAAAATGAAATTCCAGACAGAATAGAATCAGAAGGTATTAGATTTTTAGAAAAAGTAAATGAAGGCTTCAAACTTATTGCCAAACAAAAAAACTGGAAANTAATATCTGCTTCACAAAATATTAAAACNATTTCTAATCAAATTAAAGANACTTTGCTAAACAATTTTTCTAATAACAAATGATTGNGGTTAAAAANAATAATTNTTTCTTGAATGAAGAAGTCAATNNCTNTCTTNANAACATNATTAAAAANAAATCATTNGCTAATGGTTATATATTTTATGGTGCTGAAGGANTAGGNAAAAAGCAAACTGCTCTTCAATTTATAAAAGAGATTTTCAAACAGTCTTCACCAAGCGAAAATATTGAACAAAGAATTGCAAACAATAACCATCCTGATTTTTTAATTATTGAACCTGAGTCTCTTTCTTCAACTAAAAGTTCAGGAAATCCCAATCTTGCAAAAACAATAAAAAGTGGATCTGAGATTGTTAAAGTTGCTCAAATACGTAATATCAAAACTTTTCTTAGTCAAAAATCAATAAATTCAGAAAAAAAAATTGTTTTAATTATTGATGCACACCTATTAAACGAAGCAGCCTCAAATTGCCTTTTAAAAACCTTAGAAGAACCTAGTAACGGCATTTTTATTTTATTAACATCTAAATTAAACCTTCTCTTAGATACGATCATCTCAAGATGTCAAATAATCAGATTTAAGTCCTTTTCGAGTGAAAAAATAAAGTTTATTTTGAAAGAATATTTAGATACTTCTAAATTAAATATTAATACAACGTTAAATTTTGAAGATTTAATAAATTCTGCAAATGGATCTCCAAATCAATTATTGAAAAATATTGAAATTTGTAATTCTTTTTCAGATGAAATTATAAACAAATTAGATTCTCCAATAAAAAATAGCTTAGAAGTACTAGAAATATCTAAATTAATATATGAAAAATTAGAAATTTATCAGCAGATTTGTTTAGTCAATTTAATTCAAAACATTTGGTGGAGAAAGACTAAAAATATTGGTTTAGTTAAGAAACTTGAAAATTTAAAATATCTTTTAAGAAAAAACATTCAACCAAGGTTGGCATGGGAAATTACATTTTTAAAAATTTCAATGGAAGATATATAAAATTAATTAAAAGCAGGATTTATCAAATCAGGATTTCTTGCTTGTATAAACTCCTGCCTGGCAGTTTCAACTTGAGAACCAATAGGTAACTCAAGACAATATCCAGCTCCATATACAGTTTTTATGTAAGTAGGCTTACGTGGATCGGGTTCTAGTTTGGTGCGTAAGTGTCTAATATGAACTCTTATTGTTTCAATGTCATCATCGGGTTCATATCCCCACACTTCTTTTAGAATGGACGCTGGCGATACAGTTTGACCATGTCTCTGCAAAAGACAGTGAAGTAATTCAAATTCAAGATGAGTTAATCTAATAGGAGATTCAAACCAGATAGCTTCAAATCTTTCCGGAACAAGGGTTAGAGGGCCATAATTTAATATTTCTTGCTGGTTATCAGAATTCAATTGTGCTCTGTTGGTTCTTCTTAGTAATGCTTTTATGCGTACATACAATTCTTCTAGATCGAATGGTTTAGTAATATAATCATCCGCTCCAGAATTAAAACCAGTCACTTTATCTTTAAGACCACCTAATGCAGTTATCATCAGAATTGGAATATTTGATGTTCGCTCATCTCTTCTAAGTCGCTGGCATAAAGTTAGGCCATCAACATTTGGCAACATTAAATCTAAGAGTATTAAATCTGGTGAGTATTGTAGAGCTAGTGCTTGTCCTTTAATGCCATCTTCAGCTTTTTGTACATCGAAACCAGAATGTTCTAAATGCCTCGCCACCAAATCACGCATATCACGATCATCTTCAATTAAAAGGATTGAAATTTTCATATTGATAGACTATTAAATTAAAGTTAAATTTTTAGTAATATAATTCTCTCAAGAAATTTTAAAGATTGCTGAATTAGTGTAAACAATTTTATCAATTAGATTTAGCAATTAACTCAATAATGGCAGGGAATTAGAGAGAAATTGCAAATTTTTAAGAAGTTTAAATTTTACAATTTCTTTCGATTCTATTTACTTTTTCTTAATAATCAGTGGAATTTTAAAAAAAATAGTGCTTATCTTTGAAAAAATATCTAATTTAAATTGCCATACCAAGGTATCTGAATATTGAATTAAATGATGATTCTCACTTTACAAAGAAGATTTACGGAGTTTAAAATTTTTGATTTATTTTGAGTGTATAAAGTAATAATTTTCTCTATATTGAAAAAAATTTAAAATTTATGAAAAAGAAGTCATTTATTTATTCTGATTTATCAAAAAAACAACTAGAAAAACTTAAAGAATTTTATATTCAAAAAAAAGTTGAATCTATGGGTCATCAAGAGCTTAAACAATTTGTACTAGAAGTTATTTCTCATCAGATAAACGATACTATCGACAAGGAAGAGGAAATGGAAGCATGGAGAGAAATGTCAGATTTTTTTGGAGAGCAATTTGAAATAGTTATCCAAAATATACAAACAAAATACATTGATCAGAAAAACATTCTTGAAACAGAAATAGATTCTCAAAAACAAAGAATAGAATTACTTGAGANNAATACTCTAGATAAAGAGAAAACGGATATGTGGGATGACTAGAATTTCCTGCAAAGTTTAATTTTTATCATGTAGAAGAAAATATATCTTGAATATTTAGAATGTAAAATCAAAAAAACTTATTTTTTGTTTATGAGTAGAATTAAAATTGTTCTATTTACTGTACCTGAAACATATCATATAATCTTTAGAAACATATTCTTTGACTATTATTTGTACAAATTATTGTGTTCTATTTACTGTTCTCAATAAATTATAATTTTTTACATAACATCCCAAGCTAACCAATTTTTGAAAGGGTTCATGAAAATAAAAAGTCATTTTTATAAAGTTGACTTTACATAATTTTTTGAAAAAATTATTTATTTTATAATCAATCTAGTGGTTATTATTGGAATGTAATGTATATCAATTTCTCCCCTAACTCCAGTTATAGGAATAAAAAAAGAGACTTATGACGTCTCTCTAATTTTAAAAATTTATAATGAACTCCCTGGGCGATTTAATAACAAGTCCCAAATGCACTGCCGTGGAAGGGTTTGGAAGGTAATTCTTTGTATTTAAGACGAAATCCCGAACATATCCCGAACATTTTTTTCAAAATGGTGCATACTGGTGAAAGGTTCTGGAAGTATGGAAATCTTAAGAACCCTGATATACCCACAAAAAAAGAGACTTTTGAAAGTCTCTGGAAGTGATTGGAAATGTTATTAAACTCCCCGGGCGGGATTCGAACCTGCGACCAATCGATTAACAGTCGATCGCTCTACCGCTGAGCTACCGAGGAATATAAGAAGAATTTAACTCTTTGAAGTGCCTTATGACAAGTAAAAGATTTAATTATATTGAAATTTTGATGGTTCTTGCCAGCTAGATAAAAAACCATTTTTCATCTCTGCCACTGAATCAGCATAAGTTAATTCTTCATAACGATGTGTAATCCACAAAGCGGATAAAGGTTTTTTAGGTTCACTTGTAAGCTTTTTAATAGTTTTTAAGACTTTTAATTGACTGGTTTGATCAAGTAACGCTGTAGGCTCATCTAAAAGAATGAAGTTCTTATTACTAATGAGAACGCATGCAATAGTTAAGCGTTGTTTTTGCCCACCGCTTAACGTGTGTACTGGCCTTTTTTCAAACCCATTCAATCCCACCTGACCAAGTACATATTCGATTTTTTTATTAATTTCATAATCACTTATATTTTGGTTAATATTAATCAGAAGTTCGCTCCTGCAATTTGGCATCAATATTTGATGATCNGGNTTTTGAAATACCATCCCTATATNTGCTTTAGANTTAATGACTCCATGCTTGGGTTTAATTATTCCATTAATTANTTTAAGAAGGGTACTTTTTCCACTCCCNTTTTTCCCGACGACCATCCAAAATCCAGTTTTTTTTATAGAAAAATTACATTTANAAATTAAATTTTCTTTTTNNCCNGGATATGAAAAAGAGACATCTTTGAAATGAATATGAGGTNTTNCATTTTCAAGAGAATCTCGCATAAATTCTATCAATCTATATTGAGAGAAAATCCTGGTCTTTTAGCNCCTCCNGCTACTGATGATTTTTCATATATCTGAACNGAAATGATTTCTTTNGCTCTGACAGAAATTANTTTATCTTGCACTTTGTCACACCTTAATTCAATCAAGTTTGAGGATTCTANAGATTCATTCATAGAACTTTTTATTTCATCATAAATTCGTTTAACATCCTCAAATTCTTTCTTCTGAATTGAAAGTGGAAAGGGTGAATATCTCAAACTTAGTTCCAGCGAGTACATAATCCTTATTAAAAAAATACCTTTTTATAATAATAAATATTTTTTCCGCAGAAAGTCATTATAAATTAAATTCTTTTGAGAAAAGTATGCAAAAGATCTTTAAATACAATTATCATAGAAATAGGAGAATAATTTTTGCAATCTAAATAATCATTTCATGGAAATAGCAGATGATATAACTTCTCTAGTTGGAAATACCCCTTTAGTTAAATTAAATCGAATCAGAAAGTATTGTAATTGCTATCCAGAAATAGTAGCCAAACTAGAAAGTTTCAATCCATCAGCGTCAGTTAAGGATCGCATCGCTTATTCTATGTTAAGTAAAGCTGAAGAAGAAGGATTAATAACACCAGATAAAACAACTTTAATTGAAGCAACAAGTGGAAATACTGGAATAGCGTTAGCAATGGTTGCTGCAGCAAAAGGCTATAAATTGATATTAACTATGCCAGATACTATGAGTATTGAAAGAAGGGCAATGTTGAGAGCATATGGAGCTGAATTACAGCTAACGCCAGGGCAAGAAGGGATGAAAGGAGCCTTAGATTTAGCTAATGAATTGTCTTCAAGCATTGTAAACAGCTTTCAATTTAATCAATTTGAAAACTTTGCTAATCCAGATATTCATGAAAGAACAACAGCTCAAGAAATATGGACCCAATCCAACAATAATTTAGATGGATTAGTTACAGGAGTAGGTACAGGAGGAACAATTACTGGTTGCGCACGTTTTTTGAAAAAAGTTAATCCAAATTGCAAAATTTATGCTGTAGAGCCCAAAAAAAGTGCTGTCATTTCCGGAGAAAAGGCAGGATCTCATTTGATTCAAGGAATAGGAGCAGGTTTCATACCGAAAGTCCTGAATACTAAATTAATTGATGAAATTATCAAAATTGATGACGAAGAAGCATTTCATTATGGGCGTCTATTAGCTCGATTGGAAGGTCTTTTATCAGGCGTCAGCAGCGGAGCAGCTTTAGCTGCAACTATAAAAATCGGAGNGAGGGAAGAACTCGTAAATAAAAGATTGATAGTAATTCTTCCGAGTTTTGGTGAAAGATATTTATCAACCGCAATGTTTGAATCCAATACATCAATTCAAGCCAGAAAAGATGGTTATCTTTAATTCCTAATTTATAAAAATGGAAAAAAATTTATATAAAGAATTAGGCCTCAAACAAAATGCAACCAAAAGTGAAATTAAATCTTCATATCGTTCTTTAGTTAAGCAACATCATCCTGATGCAGGGGGAGAAAAAGAACGATTTCTTGCAATACAAAATGCCTGGGAGATTCTAAATGACCCCTTAAAAAAAGAACAATATGATAGAAATTTTTTCTCTTCCAATTCATCATTTGATTCATCAAGTGAAAATTGGGAAGTGAAATTTAATAAAAAAAAATATAATTCATCAATTAAAGACAAAGAAGTTGAAACATGGATTAAAGAAATTTTCACTCCTATCAATAGATCAATTAGCCAAATAATTAAACCTTTGAACAACGAAATCAAGGCACTTTCTGCGGATCCATATGATGAAAAACTTATGGAAAATTTTTGCAGTTACATAAGTATTTCACAAAAGAAAATAGAAAAAGTTGAAAAAATTTATAAAAAAAAAACAGTCCCAAATTCTATTACAGTTTTAGGCCTCGATCTGTATCATTGTTTTTCACAAGTTAAAGATGCACTATTAGAATTTGATAGATACACACAGGGATACGTAGATGATTACTTATTTGATGGCAAAGAAATGATTAAAGAAGCAAAAAGAATTCAATCAAAGATGTCTGCAAAGAAAAAAAATAAAAACTCTTAGAAATAAAAATTTACTGAATATATTCTTGAAGATGTTCCAATTTCAACCAAACATCTGGAACAGGCCTGCGCCATCGCACCTGAGCATATTCTTCTTTGACTGAAAGAATTTCTCCAGGACCTTCAAAGACATAATTAGGTAGATCATTATCACTAGCTAGCGCCTCGATACTTTTTATAAAACTTTTTTTATCGACAAAAACTAAGCTTCCTTTCTTGANAGGTTTCTTTGGAATAGAATCTGTCATAATAAATTCAACAAAGTTATTTGAAATTCATTATACAAAAACTTATTTGATAAATATTTAAAAAAAATTGATAACGGCATATTAATTACAAACGTCTAAAAAATTTAATAGCCTTAAATAATACATATCTAATAAATATGCGTCTTTTACTACTTGGCTGCACTGGATTTGTTGGTAAAGAATTAGTACCAACTTTACTTAATGAAAATCACGAAATATACATTGTGAGTAGAAAAACCATAAGTAAATTAAAACTTGATTTAGATTTTAATAAATTTAAATTTTTACAAATAGATTTATCAAAAGAAAAAAACTGGAATAACCAAAATCTGCTAAATATCTTAAGAGAGACAGATGGAATTATTAACTTAATGGGAGAACCAATAGCAGAAAAAAAATGGACTTCTGCCCAAAAAAAGGAAATTGAAAATAGTCGTATTAATACCACAAAATATATGATGAAGAGCTTAAAAAATTTCAAAATCAACCCAAAAGTCATTATAAATGGATCAGCAATAGGTTATTACGGTACAAGTTTGCTTGGTGAATTCACTGAAAATAGTATTGGAGGAAAAGACTTTTTAGCTAATCTTTGCAAAAAATGGGAATCTGTAGCTGCTGAAAAACCATTTTTCTCAAGGTTAGTTATTTTGAGAATTGGACTTGTTTTAGAGGCAGATGGAGGAGCATTAGGAAAAATGCTTCCTATATTTAAAGTTGGATTGGGTGGACCAATTGGAGATGGTAAACAATGGATGAGTTGGATTCATAGAAGTGATTTATGTGCTTTAATTTCTCAAGCTTTAGTTGATAAAAAGTATTCAGGAGTATTTAATGCTGTTGCACCAAATCCAGTATTAATGAAAGACTTTTCTGAGACTTTAGGCAAATGTTTAAATAGACCAAATTTAATTCCAGTACCTGGAGCAGTTTTAAAAATTTTGTTAGGAGATGGAGCAAAAGTTGTATTAGAAGGACAAAAAGTAATGAGCAGCAAACTCAAAAATTACAATTTTAAATATCCTCTTCTTGAGAAAGCAATTTTCGCCGCCACCAAGAATTAATACCGTTTACTAAAGCTCCAATAATAAGAATTGTTATAAGTGGAACTATAATAGGATTCCAAATTATCTGAATAAAATTAATAAAAATAAATATCCCATTTAATTGCATGATGATTGCAAAAATAAAAAATAATGCAAAAAAAATTACTGTAAATAAATTTATTAATAAAAAATTATCGATTATTTGTTTTAAGTAATTTTGATTATTTTCCTTATTCATTTTTTATAAGAATACTAATATCATCAGTCATCTTAAGACAAGCTTTGTTTTCACCCAGTTTTTTTGGGCATTTTCATTAATAGATCTTCTCCATGCCCATTACTTAATATTATAATTTTTAAACAATTTAAAATTCCAACCATTTTTTTACTTTGGTTAATTCAGGCCAATCTGGATATCTATTTAATCCGTCTTCAACAGATTCTTTCAACTCATTTTTCACATCTGGCATCATCATAGACATTTTTTTTATTAATTCAATATGATCCCTTACACCTTTATTATTAGTAGCCAAAAGAGCTAAAGACAAATTCATTCTTGCTTGTGGGTCTTGCTGATTTAATTGAACAGCTTGTCTGGCAGCTGCCAAAGCTTCTTCATTATTTTTCAAAAGTAATTGAAGCCATGATAAACAAGTCCAGGCAGCAAAATGATTCGGTATTTGCTGTATAATTTTTTGAAAATCTTGAGCGATTGGAATTAAATCTTGCCCAGCTTTATATCTTGATAGAGCTGCATTAAAATCCTCTTCGATGGGATTAATTTCGTTATTCATTATTTATTAAACTGCAAAGGAGCTTCCGCAACCGCAAGTTTGAGAAGCATTTGGATTTACAAAATTAAAGCCACCGCCAATTAGTTCCTTACTAAAATCTAATTGCATTCCATAGATATATAAGAGACTTTTAGGATCACAAACTACTTGAAAGCTTTGATCAGCTTTTAATGAATAATCATAAACTTGGTCATCGGGATTTATTTCATTGGTTCCTATAAAATCCATCGTATAACTCATCCCGCTACAACCACCTGATCTTACTCCTACCCTTAGTGCTTTTTTATCACTTTGGTCATTCAATAAATTTGAAATTTGCTCTATTGCATCATTCGTAATTAAGATACCTTTGCCATCATCAGAATTCTTAATTTCTTGTTTAAATTCTACATTTTCCATAAACAAAGGATTTCTACTATTCATAATATAAAAACTTAATCGATAGGATGCATAGAACAAACAATTTCCAAACTTGATTTGTTATAATTTTAAGAAAAAGTGAAAATTGTAATAGTTGGTTCCGGATTAGCTGGTCTTACAGCGGCAGTTGATTTAGTTGATGAAGGTCACGAAGTAGATATTTACGAGAGTAGATCATTTTGGGGAGGTAAAGTTGGAAGTTGGGAAGATAAAGATGGCAACCACATAGAAATGGGGTTACATGTATTTTTTTACAATTACGCAAATCTTTTTAAATTAATGAAAAAAGTGGGAGCTCTAGATAATTTACTTCCAAAAGATCATACTCATCTATTTATTAATAATGGCGGGAATTTGAAATCATTAGATTTTAGATTCCCCTTGGGTGCTCCATTTAATGGACTAAAAGCTTTTTTTACAACCGAACAAATTACTTGGATAGATAAGTTCAGAAATGCTTTAGCTTTAGGTACAAGCCCAATAGTTAGAGGGCTGATAGACTATGAGGGGGCAATGAAAATAATTAGAGATCTAGATAGNATTAGTTTTAAAGAATGGTTTTTAAACCATGGTGGNAGTGAAAAAAGTTTAGAAAGAATGTGGGATCCTATCGCATATGCTTTAGGTTTTATTAATTGCAAAGATATNTCAGCAAGATGCATGCTAACTATNTTCATGATGTTNGCTTCAAAAACAGAAGCCTCAAAACTTAATCTTTTAAAAGGTTCTCCTCATAAGTGGTTAACTCAACCTATTGTTGACTACATAACAAACAAAGGGGCAAGAATACATCTTAACCATAAGGTAGAAGAAATTATTTATGAAGAGGAATCTTTCTCATATTCAGTTAATCAGTTAAAAATATCTTCTCCTGAAGGAATTAAGGCGGTATTTGCAGATAAATTTCTAGCTGCCTGCGATGTTCCCGGTATAAAAAAAATAATTCCAAAAGAATGGTATAAATTTAAAGAATTTGAAGGTTTAAAAAAACTTAGAGCTGTTGCTGTTGCGACAATCCAATTAAGATACGACGGATGGGTTACCGAATTGCAAAAAGATAATACTGGAAACACACCGACTGGACTAGATAACCTTCTTTATTCTGCTGATGCCTCCTTCAGTTGTTTTGCTGATTTAGCGCTAGCAAGTCCAGCAGATTATAGAAAAAAAGATATGGGATCACTCCTCCAATGTGTTTTAACTCCCGGCGATAGATGGATGGGAAGATCTACNGAAAGAATTACAAAAGAAATAGATAAAGAGGTTCGCCGTCTATTCCCATCCTCAAAAAACCTTAAATTGCTTTGGAGTAACGTNGTACAAATTCCACAATCACTCTANAGAGAANCTCCCGGCATGGAACCTTTNAGACCCGATCAAAAAACATCNATATCTAATTTCTTNATGGCTGGTAGTTACACAAAACAAGATTANATAGACTCTATGGAGGGAGCNACAATGAGTGGTCATTTAGCTGCNNCNGCAATTTTANAGAAGAAAGCNGAATTAGCAAAAAATCTTGCAGTNAGTTAATTNATGGGTACTTGGCTAAAACATNACGTAATAACAGTTGTTAATGCGCCTCTTGAAAATGTTTGGAATACATGGAGCGATTTAGACTCAATGTCTCTTTGGATGAGCTGGATTGAATCTGTAAAAACAATTGATGAAGAAACTAA
>FUFK010017129.1_pt1 | contig 11922 bp, 13 predicted proteins | sample 1021851 | NCBI WGS metagenome assembly FUFK01 (sample SAMEA51879418, study PRJEB19060) | metagenome
TACGATTAAACATGATTAAATTTGCAATTTTAAAAGCACTTTCCTTTACAAGTGTGCTTGTATTATTTCTTATTGTAGCCCTATCCCCTCTTTACGTCACTATGGGATTGATGACAAGACAAATGCAAGAAAAAATTAATTAACTATTTGACTTTCTGTAGTATTTTCTTCAAGTGCTTTTAATTCGTTAATTCTTTCTTCACAAGAAAATGCTTTCATTTTAAAAGAATTACGAGCAACAGTTAATTCATCAATTTTTTGTTGAACTTTGTTATGCTCATCAACGGCAACTTGCATTTCAAGTTTTAGTTGGTCGATTCGTTTTTGATTTTTTGACATAATTTTAATTTTCAGTTGAAAGTAATTTAGTTTTATAAAGATCTTTTACAGCATCAGTCCATAAAAGGTTTGCCATGTTTTTTACTTCATCAGGAATGGCTGTTACGCCATCAGGTTCTTTGTCAAGAACTGTGGCAACAAAATTACCAGAGCCATCTAAAGTACCGCAAGTTAAAGTATATCTATAAAATGATCTTGAAATTTCAACATCATCTTTTTTAATAACAGTTGCTTTTCTTATTTGCAAATGTTTATAAATTGAAACGACTTCAATCTTGTCGTATTCAAGAGTTTCAGTTAGTGCCATTAGGATTAATCTCCGATTAAAACAGGTTTAGGCTTAGTTTTAAGACGTAGCTTCGGTCTAAAGTTGATACGAAAACGCAAATGTTAAATCACCAAACGCATTACATTCTGTGTAAGTTACTTCGTTTCCATTAGATGTCATAAGTAAGATAAAGTTACCTCCAAAACGAACAGTATTAACGTTTGCTCCACCATCTTGAAAAATACTTAAAAATCTGCCAAGAGTTAACAGGCAAGCATGATGGTCGCTATTTCCACTAAAAGGCAAGCCACCAATATTAACACCAGAACCATCTGAAGTATCTAAAGCTGTTCCACCTTGTACACTTAATCTTCCAGTGCAGTATACAAATCTCCCTACTTTTGTATATCTTCCTGTTTGCACATCAAATGTTGGTGCTGTCACATTTTGATAGAGTGGAGTCCAAGTACCCTCTTCATAGTCGTTAAATAGCTCACTGCTATCTGTTGCACCAGTGGCTGCAGAATCAGCAGTTAAAGAGAAATCAATACCATGACCAGATGCTACGTGTACGTTTCCATCATTTAATACAAAATCGCCATCTGCTTGCATTTCAAATCTTTTAGCAATACTGCTACCATTTACATAAAATTCCAACGAATGAGCAGCAATATAAGCTTTGTTATAATATGTCGCCCCAAAAACTAATGCCGCAAAGTGACTACCTTGTGAAGTATTATTTGTATTTCCAAGCCTTACGCAATTATCAGTTGCGTGTTGTACATCAAGCATAAAGCCCGGTGAAGTTGCAGCCGAACCAATTCCAATTCTGCCTGCACTACCATCAACAAATAACAATTGTGAATTTTTTCCGTCATAAATTATAGTATCTCTAAAAGCTGTTGTACCACCTGCAACAGTGTTATATCTATTAATACGAATCATACCTGCGTTATTAGAGCCAATACCACTATTAATAAGCTCCAAAGCACCATTTTGTTTTTGGTCAATAAAGCTATTATCAGTACCACTTGCTTCACCTATAGTAATATCACCATTAACTGAAAATTTAAAACCAGAAGGAACAGTATTGTTACCAATACAAACTCTATCTTCACCCGCATTAATATAAAGTAAGTTTGCATCTGTATCACCTTCAATTCTAAAATCTATATCATTGCCACCTTCATTAAATACAGTATTACTATTACTTAGATCGAGTCTTGAAACTCCATTTGTTGCAAAATTAAGATTATTAGCACCTGCTGAATAAATACCAGTATCTAAATCGTCTCTAAAAGATAATGCTGGCGCAGCAGCAGAGCCATCTTCAAGAGTTAAAGTGCCATCAAGTTGAAAAAGTTCTACCCATCCATCATTTGCGCTGTTTCGTATTTTTAAAATTCCTGTTGTAGTATCAGCCCACCACATATAAGCTGCCGTAGTGGATGGAGCAGAAGAACTGCTGTTATTTGTTAATATTGCTTGTAATACATTATTTATGTCACTACGAACGTTCGCACCTGTACTATTGTCTATAACGTAATCGTGGGTAGCCATTTTACTCTAATTTTTCTTTAAGGTTATCATAATTTAAGAGCCTCGACCAAAACCAGTTGCAGTATATTTAAATTCCCTATTTACATGACTACTTCCATTTTTTATATCTATATTAAATCCACTGCCTGTTATAGAAGATAAAGCAAAGAAATCGCCACTTTGTGCGTTTTCTATTGTAATAGCAATACTAGGTAAAACAGAATTTGCAGCAACACTCGTACCAGATTGACCAGTGAAAAAAGTATTTGTAAATGTCACTGATTTTTGAGAAGTCCCTGAAGAAATAATTCCACCACCTGTTGCCCCTGCATTACCAAGACTTGTTTCTGTTCTACTTTCTAGTTCTGCTGTATATCCGAGTTGGTCTATTTCAATTGATTGTGCAGGGTCATCAGAATCCATTTCGCATCTAAATTTAAATCCACGACCAACATAAGTTCCATTTACAAAAGGGTTAAATCTTGTAAAGTTTGCTCCGTAATTACAAGCTGTACCGCTTGATATTGTTGCACTTGTAGCTGAAGTAACTGTAAATGTGTTATCGGTTTTTGATGTGATTTCGTAATTGCCATCTGTAGCAGAACCAGCAGTAAAATCAATCACAACAAAATCACCAACAGAATAACCATGTGCAGTTTTTGTGATAGTTATGGTTGTTCCACTTTGCCCATAAGTTGCTGAAGTTGATAAATCAGGGTCAAGATCAGTTACCGCAACTAATAACGAAGCACCAACATCAAATGCAGTTGCTGCATCAAAGTCAGTCCAAGTATCAATATTACCTGACCTTTTATCAATCAAATCATTAGGGTAAAAACCTTGTGTAACAAAATGTCTGCGTAATCTGAGTGGTTGTTTACCACCTAAATCTAAAGTATTTGCAAAGTCATAAGAACCACCAGTAATATCAACAGCACCTAAAAAGTCAAAGTCTGCGATTGAATCAAAATCTGCTTCAGAATCAAGTGTAACTAAGGAACCAAGAACGAGACCATTCACATCATCACTGAAAAAACAATCGACTTTAGTACCAGCAAAAGGTGGTGAATCTGTATCCTCTCTATCTGTTAAAACTGTCAACTTAGGAAATGGGTCAGGGCTATTAACTATTACAGAAGTTTCGCCTTCACTTAATCTGCCACCATCATCTCTAAATTTTAAAATATATTCACCATTAACAATGTTTGGAACAATAGACTCACTTACATTGCCGGGCAAAGCTGGTATAACATCTACAGAATTTGTAAAAGTTGCTGATCCATCTGCAAGGTTACTGGCACGTACAACTACGTTACCTCCATGTGTTACATCAACATCTGTAGCTTTATCAAAACGAAGCCTTACAAATTGATCTGATATTGGTTCTATTCTAAGATTGGTCACATCTTGAGGTCTAGCAGTTTTTCCTATAGCCTCAAAAGTAAGATCATTTGATGTAGCAGAAAGTTGCCCTTGTACGTTATAACTAAAAACTTGTATTTCATATGTGCCAAGTTGACTATTTTTTATTTCAAAATCAGGTCTTGAAACTTTTTCAGTTACGAAATTACTGTTTTCAAAACGATAATTTACTTGATACTCAAAAACACCAACTATTGGCTGCCAACTAATAAATATTTTTGACACTGCTTGATTATTAATAGGAACTATTGTCTCAACAGCAGAAAGGTTTGAAGGGGGTGGTTTTAGTTCATTTAAAATGGAAACAGATCTTGTTGGTAAGCTTGAACCATCTTCAATAAAATCGTATTTTCCTTCAACATAAGAAAGTGCTGTTATTGCAAAATTAATATTATCTTGTTCTTCAACAGTTATTACTCTAAATTTTTGTGCTTGCACTGTTGTATTTGATAAAAGCCAAACAGTATTTACATTTGGAGTTTGAGAAAATGCAGAACTAACTGTAACAACACCAGCAGAACTAATACTAGAAACATCTTTTGTTTCAACAGTTCCATCTGGTAAAACAACACTAAATTTAGGTGAATTAGTTGTTGCTAAATCAGAAGCATTAGCATCATCAACAGTCATAACTGTTGTTGATGCAACAGCAGATAACCTTCCACCTCTTCTTACACCAGCACGAACAGGATCATTAATGTCAATAATTGCACCCGGCCTTACAACAGCACCAGCATCCAATGAAGTAGAAAAGCTAACAATTTCCGATTCATTTTGTTCTGCAAATAATATTGCTCGGCCTAGTCTTGCAGCTTGTCCTCTTGATGTGCAACCAAAAGCTTTTACTTGTTTTGTAATTATTCCAAATTTACTTTGTGCAGTACTATCTTCTACAACCTCATAATCAATTTCTTGGCTGTCCATATTAAAATATGAAACAGCTACAGCAGTATGCCTTTGTTTTAAACTGCTTCCTGAATAATTAAAACCCTCTGATGTAACATTACTGAGATTAAAAAGATAACTTGCATCTTTAGGTGAATCTTGAGTAATAGTTATTGAACCAGCGGACCAAATAGGCATACATCTCATAACACCAGCAAGTTCATTAATTAAATCAAAAGCTTCAGAAGATGTTTGAATATTTACGTTGCAACTAAATCGAGCCTCTTGGCCGCCAAAGCCATCATCTACAAGAGTATTTGCATATTTGCTTGCAGTAACAAAAGAAAATAAATCAAGGTTGCTGTCTGTTATATGATCACCAAAACCATATCTTGTATTTGTAAGTAAATCTAATAAAATCATTGCTGGGCATGAAGTCCAAACTGCAGCACCCATAACACCATTAAATATATAACCACTTGGGTAAACAATGCGACCAGTTGCAGTATCAACAGTTGGTGTTCCAGAACTAGATGCACCAGCACCCGGTATTCTTACTTTTATTCCACGAATCCTAAATTTTCTTGATGGAATCGAACTAAACTGTTGTGAGTCTAGTCTGATTGCGTTGTAGGCAGAGTTTGCATAAGTAGAAGCATCATCAATTATTTCAGTAAAGCTTGTCCATTGAAAAGAATTTATGGTACTGCTGCTTGTACTGTCTGCGGTTATTCTTGTAACCCTTATATCAACAGGAAAAGAACCTGTAACAGCAACAGAGAAATCTTTTTGATATGCATCAGCAGTTCTTCCAGTAACAGTATCAGTATGTATATCCGTAAAACCGCCAGAATTATATTGAACAGAAATCTTAAATTGAACTGTATCTCCCAATAAATCTCCTTGCTCTGTTGCTATTTGTATCTGTGGAAAAGTAATTGAAACACGTATCCTATCTACATCTGTATTTGTTATCTGTCTTGTTACTGGACTTGCAGCAGTAACAGTTACACCTACTGGTATTGTGGATTGGCTACTTTCAATGCCGTCAATTTTTGTTTGGTTGGCAGTTCCATGTCTTGAGTTAAATGTTACGTCTTGAAAGTTAAAATCAACATCTTGTGGGTTTGTTGATGATGCTGTTGATCTTAGTATTGGTGTATCGTTTAAAAATACATCTTTGAGATACGCATTTTTGTATGCTGTAGATGTTTTATCTGTAATACCTTCTTTTGATGCAGATGCACTTCCCTCAATCTCACCTTCACTAATTAGGTCAAGAAAAGTTGCAAACTGTTTACTATGTAAAGTGTCAGGAGTTCTTGTAGGTTGTGGTGGCGGTGGAGGCGAACCACCTTTTGAGCCACGAATAATTTTTCTTTTGTCGGTCATACTTGTACCTGTTCTGTATCTATGCCACCACTTATAACAACAGAACCAGTAACAATCTCGCCATAAACAATTGGTACAGGTGTTCCAGCCCGACCTGTTTGTTGTGTTCCACTAAAACTGAATGATAATCTTGGATCTTGCTCTGAACTAAACTCTGGGAGTTTTGGTACTGGAAACAACATACCACTTACACCTGATAAAACCAATCCAGCTCCTATACCAAATGCTGCTTTTGCACCAAAGCTAGCAGCACCAAAACTAGCTCCAAAACCTTTACCAAAAGTAAGAGCTTTTGCTCCAAATGCACCACCCACACCAAAAGATAAAGCAATTAAAGCACCACCTAATAAAATTCTTCCAAAATTTCCACCAGCACCAGATACCACAGGAACAAATTTTATATCAGATTGCCCAAGTGGAAAATGCAATTCATCAATTCCTACATCTTCTTTTTGTAATAACACCTGATAATATCTGTTTGCCATATGACTTTCTAATTCTGGAAAATTATTAACAAGAAAACTTACAGCTTGTGCTGTTGTATTTACAGCAACATCAAATTCTTTATGGCCTGTTATTTCAGCCAGTTCACCATACAGTTTAAGTTTACGGAGCATAACGTAACCTCATACCAGTACATTTTAGTAACCATTCATTGTATGGCTCTCTACAGCTTATTCTATCTGCTAAATGATGTAAAACATCTCCATCTATAAAAATCGCCACATGATTCAATCCAGAAGTCAAAATCGACATAAATAATAAATCACCATTTTCAAGTTTTTCTTCTGGCCTTAATTGTCTAAATCCTGTACGCCATGCACACCTTTCAAACATTGGGTCTGCAATAAATTCTTCAGGTGTTATTGGTCTTTCCCAATCTCTTAAAATAATTCCCTTTTTTTCTTTATACCAATCTCTTACTAATGCCCAACAATCAGTAACACCCCAAACCCAATGTCTACCGATAAGTGGTGGCTTGTAGCCACTTGGCTCATAATAACCCCATTGTTCTGTTTTTGGATTTACTATATGCCATGGTAAATTCGAATCTTCACAACTTATCATATCTGCTTGACTTGCTACTGGTTGTGTTGTTGGGTGACTATGTATAACAGCTAATATTTTTCCAATATCTTCTGCTTTTGCATAATCAACAGGATCAATAATAAAACATTGATTCGACCAGTTTGAAAGATTTTTACAAGCATAATATTTTTCTTTACCTTTTATATCTATTAATAAGCCACAAGACTCTTTCGGGTCTTGTTCTTTTGCATGAGCCAATGCGACATCTTTCCAAGTCATATTTTTATTCGTCCAATACTAGGAAATTGTGCCCTTGTACATTGTCTTTTTGGTGCACGAACACCAACAAGATCAATTGGTGCAGCAAGTTCAAAAGCAACAACATCTCTTGTTTCCTGTGACTTTCTATCAACAGAATATATTTCTCGTGCAAATTCGGCATTAGGGTCTGGTGTACCATAAGGATTTACATTGCCAGCAAAATTTACAGCATCAATAAATTTTGCAAGTGTTCGTATTCTTGTTAAGGTTGCACCTGTTAAATCATTTCCAGTTGTGGTTTGATTAACAGTAAGAAGAATTGAAGTAATAGTTCCAAGAACATTACTAACAGTTAAAGTTGGTCTTGGTATTTGGCCTTTTTGATATGCAAAACCTTCTACTTGCACAGGAAATCTTTGGTAAGTGTTACCAGCCCAAACTATCTCTCCATTAGCATTTAAACTTGAACCAGCATGAAATCTATATGTGGTATCAGAACCATGCAAAGCTGCACTTGTTGTAAGAGTAAATAATTCAATAATTGATGAAGGATTAATTGATTGAATATCACTAATAACACTACTACTCATGGTTCAAATACCTCTCTAAACTGAGCCTTTATAATTGCTCTATTATTGTATGGAATAGATTTTGTATACCCCTCACAAACAAATTTATAAGAACCAGAAACTGTTGCTGTAACATTTCCACTATTAGTTGCACTTGAGGAAGCAGTAACAGTAAAAGTATTTTGATCTGCCGACGTAGCAACAATAAAAGTTCCATCTGTTGCAGATCCACTTGTAAAATCAAGAGTCACAGTTTTACCAATAGCAATTCCATGTTTAGTTATCGTTACTGTAATTGTTGTACCAGATTGGCTATATGTACCTGTTTTCGATACACCTTCTCCATTGGGTGTAAAATCAAAACTTGCTTGATCATTTTCTCTGCTTTCTAAAAATGCTTCAATAACATCCGCATCCTCCTCTGATTCAGTAAATTCAAAATCAAAAATCTTTGGACTCTGATGTGCAGCTAATCCAAATAAAATTCTGTGTTCATAACCATCTGCAAAACGAACATTTCTAACAAAAGGATTGGATTTTTTTCTAAAACCTGAATATGTTGGTGTAAATGATGGGAATGTAGCCATTATGCAAGTAATCCTCCGGGTCTTTTCTCTTGAATTAGTTGTGCTTGTATTGCACTTGAAATAGCAAGACCAAGCTCTCTGCTTTGTTGCTCATTGCCTTCTACATTAGAACCTGATGCATCTACATTAACAACAATATTATTTGTAACNCCNCNACCNANNGAATGATTTGGAATTATTGTACCAGCAGAAGATGGTACAAATAATTCTGGACCACGTTCACCTACAATTGATGGTCGACCTACAGGAGGTTTACCACCATTAGCAAATGTGGGTAAATTTTTAAATATTCCTGTTGAACCACCAAAAACATTAAATAATAACGTATTTATGCCAAGTTGTATAAGTTGTCTAGCAATCATATTNAAAATNCCTTTAGCAGCTTCACCTAATGTTCTNGCTTGNANTATTGCNTCAGTTAATGCTGTTGAAACACCTTGAGCAATACTTTCNCCNATNTTTTCAAAAGCATCACCTACACCATCAGTACTATCTTTTATTTTTTTAATTTTATTATTNTGTTCATCTAATTTNGTATTATTAANACCNAAAAGTAANTTTTTTCGTTCTGTTAATTCATTTATTTTTGNNGTTAATTCTGTTTGTGTTTCTAAAATTACTGTATCCTCTTCTCTNGTTGTACCAAAGGGTCTTGTTTTATTTATTTCATTTCCAATTTTAACAATTTGATCTTTTGTACCTTGTAATTGACTTATTCTTAAATCAAGACCCTCTACATCAAGACCAAGTGGCTGAATATTTTTTGTAAACTCTTGAATTTTTTTTAAATCACTTACAGTTCCACCGGGCACTTCAAGATTTAATCTAAATCCACTAATTTGTCTTTGGAACTCACTTGAAAATAATCTATTGATTGCTCCTAGAACTCTATTAGCAGTTTTTAAAGCACCCATTAATGCTGGTGTTAAAACTTCACCAATAGTTCTTGCAAGCGTTTCTACATTATCTTGAAAAGTTGATAGCTGTCCGTTTAATGTTTGCGATTGTTTTGTTGCACCACCAAAAAATACTCCACCTTCACTTGTAAGATTTATTAAGGCTTGATTAACTAAATCAGCACCAATCTTACCTTTACGCATCGCAGATTCAAATTCTTCTCCTTGCAGACCTGTTATTCGTTTTAATTCACTTGTAATATCAACTCCTCTTTCTAATAGTTGTAACTCCTCCTCTCTTTGTAATTTACCCTTTGCCAATATTTGACCAAATGCTGTCGATATTCCACTTAAATCTGCACCGGTAGCACCAGCAACATCTGATAATCTTTTTACAGTATCAACTAAATCTTCTGTTTCAAAACCAAANGCNTTNAGNCGTTTTGATTGTTCNATTANTTCACTACTNGTAAANGGTGTNACATTNCCAAANGCTTGTANNTCNNTAATNATTTTATTNGCNGAATCNACAGANCCNGTAAGTTGTATTAATGCTGTTCTTTGTGTTTGTAGNTCTGCTGTTTTAACAAANANAAATCTNNNTGTTGCTGCAANNGCTAATGCTTTTAATAANGGNGCNANTGANNTNGTTAANGTTNNAACACCACCAGCAGCTACNNTNGCTGANGCNCCTTGNTCTCTAAATGAACGATTTGANCTATCTAATCTACCCTTTAATTTATCAGTGTTTTTACTAAGCTGTTTAGTTATCTGATCTGTACGCTGCAATGGTCTAATTGCATTTTGTGCGTCAACTATTAATCTAACTGTTGATTGTGCCACAAATACAAATAACCTTTATTATATATTACCTTGTTTTGGCTTTTTGACGATTCATTTCTTGTTTTTCTCTTTCATATTTAACTTCATAATAAGCAGCCCAATAAACAAGCTCCTCTTCTGTAATAGCTTTTCTAAGTTCAACTAATGTCTTGCCAAGTTCTGTTGCGAGAAAAAACTCAAAATTTAACCAGTTATCTCGCTTTAGTCGTTTTTTGCCGAACCTAGATCAACATTAAGACCCATCATAAATATTTCTAAATCATTTAAAACTGTTTCAGGAAGAAACCTTTTAAGATTTTCAGCGTCACTTGATGCAAATGCCTTAGTACCATCTTCATTTTCTGCAAGCTGGCAAAGAAGTCTTGTTGATATTACTAAACCTTCCTCAGAGCCAGCAGCAGCTTGTGCTTGTATTCTGTCGTGCCTTGTTAATGGTGGAAAATATAATTCTTTCAACAATTCGCCATTAGGCTTTTTTAGTTCATACTTTCTTCTGTTGCTCATTACCTCGCCAAAAGCTTCAGTAATAAGATCGACATTTCTTTTTGCCATAAATTATTAGGTTGGTTATCCTAATGTACTATATAGCTGAAGTTATGGCACCACTTGTGATAAAGGTTATATTTACCTCTTGTATCTCACCAAGCGTTGCACCATATTCTGCATTGGTAATTATTCCAGAAAAACCAATTTTTTTAGCAGATTGCGCAGAGTCTGGAAACAACTCAAAAAGTGCGTCTGCAGCATCACCAGTTACAAGAACATCATCAATAAATGCTTGGTAATCTGAGTTGCCAGATGGGTTGTAAAGAAGTGTTGCAGAACCTTCACCAGAAATAAGACCACCAACAAAAGTTTTTGAGGTGTCACCCATTTTTGTGGTTTCCATTGTGTCTTTAGTGACAGACAATGACCATGCCCTTAAATCACTTACATCTGCCTCAGTACCAGCAGCATTGTGGAACATAATTTTTCCAACATCACCTTTTACAGCCATAACAAAAAAAAGTATTTATTTTATATTAACCTTTTTTAGTATTTTTCACATCTTTTTTGGCATTTTGTTGTGCCTCATAATATTTTCTACATTCAGGGTCCCAATATTGTGACTCTCTTCTACCCTTTACTGCTTCGATTGCATCAAGCATATCTTCAGTAATTTCAAGCTTTGCCATAGTTAAAGTTCCTCGTAAATCTCAAATGTTATTCTTAGTTGTGTTTGAAACTTGCCTTCTGGACTAGATGCCAAAACTTCTGGACCTACTGGCGAGTCAAAAATAACATCTGATACTGTTACCTTATTGTAAAGGTCACGCAATCTTTTGCCAATCGTAAAATTTGCACCCGGTCCTATACCCTCTTCTGTAAATATATTTATAAGAACTAAACCAACTAAAACATTTACACCATCAGCCAAATATCTACCTGTTCCGAAGCTTGTAAGACATTGAACAAATGTATCTTCTGTTGTCGAATCAAAAGACATATTACCAAATACAACAGGTATCGCAGGGCTTGATGCTAATTCTGTTGCAAGTCTTCCTTCAATAGTTGATCTTACTGTATTTAAATCTAATGCTGCCATTATGCCCTCCTAAATTCATCTTCAATAAAACCTTCAAGCTGTTTGGCAATCAATTCTGGATAACCTTTAATTGTTTGTTGTCTTGTTCTATATTGACCACCCCAACTTTCTGGAAGGCTTGTACCATAAGCAACTGGTTCTGCATATTCTACATCTGTAAATACCTCGCCTACAAAAGGTTTTATATCATTTTGCCAAGAACCTCTTAAATTATCTGTAACAACTGGTGTTGCTTTTTTTACTTGTGCTTCCCACTGTAAAGTTGCTTTTTTAACAGTACGAATGACTTTTTCTTCAAAATGTTCGC
>FUFK010041980.1_pt1 | contig 11920 bp, 10 predicted proteins | sample 1021851 | NCBI WGS metagenome assembly FUFK01 (sample SAMEA51879418, study PRJEB19060) | metagenome
AACAGTTTTAAAGATTTTTGCCAAACAAAAAATCTATTAACAAACTGATTTATATGTTCATTTTATCAAAACCATAAAAGGCGAATTAAATGACAAAGAAAATTCAGGCCGTTGTTTTCGACTGGGCGGGTACCATGATTGACTTTGGATCATTGGCGCCAACGGTCGTATTTACCGAGCTATTTTCTGGGCAGGGAATCGCTGTCACGCATGAGGAGGCACGCGAGCCAATGGGGATTCCCAAGCGCGATCACATTGCCGCCATGCTGCAGATGCCGCGCATCGCTGCGGCTTTTGAAAGCCGGTTCGGGCACGCCGCCACCACCGATGACATTGACAGGCTCTATGAGATTTTCATACCCTTAAACGAGGCTGTTGCAGCTCAATACGCCACCCTCATTCCCGGAGCTTTGGAGGCAGTCAATTATTTGAGAAAAAATGACATCAAGATTGGTTCGACAACCGGGTACAGTCGATCAGTGATGAGTAAAATTATACCACTGGTTAGCGCCGCTGGATACACCCCAGATAACATAGTTTGTGGCGATGATTTGTCAGAAGGGCGCCCCGGACCACTAATGATGTATCGCTGTTTTGCCGATCTCGGGGTCTATCCTCCGGAGACGGTAATTAAAGTTGACGACACAACACCGGGAATTGCAGAAGGTAAGGCGGTNGGTTGCATAACAGTTGGCATTTCTCTNAGTGGTAATTATGTCGGTTTAGATGAACAAACTTTATCAGCGCTTCATGAAGATAAGAGGAGTCAATTGAATGATGATGCTGCCAAGAGATTGCGTGATGCGGGCGCTGACCATGTGATTGACAGTGTTTCAGATCTNCCAGATTTGATTGAGTCCCTGAAGGTTGTTTATTGACAATTTGCATCTGGACCCTTGCCTAGATTTCAAGAAACCAGACCTAGGTATGCAGTTATGAAGTCAAAACGCTATGCTCAGTGTGTCTCAGAATCGGGTTGGTTGTTCTGCAAAAAACCTGCTAACAATCCAACACAGGCTGCCGTCTTCACGGGCGCGCATCCATTACCGNCCCCACCGATTGGTTTGTCCTACCTAAACTTGNGCTGGCATTGGCGCCAGTCTTTTCTTTGACTGNACAAANTCACTCATCANATNTTTTTATCAANNATCAAATAATCGTAATGATACNGTAACAAAAACGTAAGATTTTGCGGCTAACTTTTATTTTTAAGTTGTACGAAGGTAGTCTCTGTTGCTACAGGCTATGCACACCAATCCCGCCCCACTCCAACTTTTCTCATTTGCAGATGGAGAAATGGGGTTCATCTCCAACACAATTATACGCTACTTAGAGAAAATAACGGGTCAACCTACTGTCGAAAAACTATATTTTGACTATGTAAACGATAATTTGAATCCAGAATATTTTTGGTCAGATGCACTTGATCGGCTGCGCATTAAACTTGATGTCCGCCAGGATAGTTCTAATGGGGTATTAGCTTCAATTCCATCTACTGGGCGCGTTGTCGCGATTGCTAATCATCCTTATGGGGTCATAGATGGAATTGCTCTGTGTTCAATTATGGCTGAAGCGCGTCAGGACTACAAAATTATTACCCACCGAGTGCTTAGACAAGCACCAGCAGTTATGGACAAAATTTTACCAATAGATTTTGATGAGACGGAAGCAGCATTAAAAACAAATTTGGAGTCTCGACGCCAAGCGCTGAAGCACCTCAAGCATGGTGGTGCAATTATAATTTTTCCAGCAGGCGCTATATCGCTTTCGCCAAACATTGTCGGTGCCGCGAGTGATGAGCCGTGGAAAAGCTTTGTAGCAAAATTAGCTATGCAACCCGATACGACAACCGTTCCTTTTTATTTTGAGGGGCAAAATTCAGTGCTGTTTCAAATTGCAAGAAAAATAAGCCTTACCCTAGGCTATTCACTTATGTTTAGAGAGATATGCAGAAGAATGGGAACAAATTTAGTTGTCTCAATGCGCCCAGCCATTCACAGTTCCGAATTAGCCGAAATGGCTAACCGTAATGTAGTGACACAATTTCTCAGGCGCCAGACATATCAAGGCAATGACATCATGCCCAAAGTACAGTCGAGCCTCAATCTATCAAAGAGCAACGTATCATAAATTGCAGTAAACGAGAGTTGCTTAGGACGCTAATTAACTAGCCAGCGCCAAATAAAAGCACCATAAATGCAACTGCATATTGTCAGCGCAACCAACACAGCGGCGCTACCGTAGTCCTTTGCGCGTTTGGACAGGCCATGATTATCAAATGAGATCCGATCTACTGCTGCCTCAATCCCACTATTTAGAAGTTCGACTACTAAAACCAGCGCTATCGACGACAGCATTATAATTTTTTCAAGCAACGTAGATGGCACCACAAATGCTAGTGGAATTAATAACATCGCGAGAAGCAGTTCCTGACGAAATGCACTTTCTTCTCTGATTGCATACAAAAGTCCCGCAAGCGAGTTTTTGGCTGCTGCGAAAACGCGACTTATGCCATGGTTTGTCTTGTGAGGATTTTCAGAAATCATATAACTGTGTGGAGATTTACGGCACTTGGTAAGGTGACCAAAAAATAAATCTGTTGCTGCCGCCCATGAGAATGTTTCAGCGTGCATACGGACAGTCTTTCGGTCAATTTTCAAGGCTTCCAAACAACCTTTTTCCAAGTCATCATCTAAAGCACCTGCGCCAGAATCACCCACGACATCTATTGGACCCGTGACCGGAAAAGCTGCAACGGGCAGACCACAGCCCATGGCCTCTAACAGAACAAGGCCAAAGGTATCTGTTCGGCTTGGAAACACAAATACATCGGCACGGTTGTAGAATGCTGGTAAAATTTCCATTGGCTGAGCACCATGAAAAATAACACCTNGATACTTACTCTTCAGCGCTTTAAGAGCAGGCCCATCACCAACAACATGTTTTTCACCTGGCAAATTCAAATCTAAAAATCCACCAAGGTTTTTCTCAACAGACACACGCCCGACATAAATAAATATAGGTTTTTTTGCGGCATCAAGTTTTCCTATGCTCTCACTTAGCAAATCAATTTTGTCAGAGAGTTTTGGAATATTCTTATTTTTTGGGTTAAAAATTGTGAGATCAACCCCTCGTGGCCACAGCACAGGTTTTCCAATTCGCCATTTTTTTAAATCACTTATGACTGTGTGGGTGGGCGCCATCACTGCATGAGCTGGACCATGAAACCAGCGCAAGAATGCGTAAGTTATGCCGAGTGGAAAGCCAGTCCTGGAGCGCACATACTCCGGAAAACGTGTGTGATAGGCGGTTGTAAAGCTGAGCCCATGTAATGTTACGTAACGCCGAGCGGCTAAACCCAAAGGGCCCTCTGTAGCTATATGAATTGCGTCTGGTTTAAACAATTGAATTTTTTCAGCAACTTTCTTTCCTGGAAATAACGAAAGTCGAATTTCAGGATAAGTGGGACATGGAATTGTGGAAAACGATTTNGGAGTGATCAACTCAACCTTGTGCCCCATCTGGGTTAAATGATCTCGGGTTTGGGTGAGTGTTCTGACAACCCCATTTATTTGCGGATACCATGCATCGGTTACAATCAAAATTTTCACTGAGTTCGGCTCCCAAAGGCGAGCCCTGCAAGAACTGTTACTGGTACTTCGTCAAGTCCGTCCTCGACTGCAGGCACCTCAGCCATACCAGCTATATTTTTACAGATTTGGTCCCAATCAAGAAGCTCTAACGAACCATCAAGATGCTCTACTAATGCNGAGCGNGACTCAACCCAATCGCCATCATTCCCGTATATAATTCCATCTACAGTTTTTAATTCTGGTTTGTGGATATGACCACAAACAATTCCGTCACAACCACGCCTGCGTGTTTCAGTGACCATCACATGCTCGAACGCTGAAATGAATGAAACTGCTGATTTGACTTTGAGTTTCAAATATTGAGAAAGCGACCAATANGGAAGTTTGAATGCGTTNCGACANACATTNAGCCAGTGATTAGCACGTATTAGAATATTGTAGGCTTTGTCACCAATATATGCCAGCCATCGAGCATGCTGAATGACATGGTCAAAAAGATCACCATGAACAACCCAGAGCTTTTTTTTATCTACGGTTTCGTGGATATAGTCATGATGCAGTTTTATTTCACCAAAAGTTAAATCGGTATATTGGCGTGCCGCTTCGTCATGATTGCCAGGAATAAATATCACATTTGTGCCATGTCGGGCTTTTCGTAATAACTTTTGAACAACATCATTGTGCGTTTGGGGCCAATACCAGCGCTTTTTCAACTGCCAACCGTCAACAATATCACCGACAAGAAACAAATAGTCGCTGCGCGTGTGTTTCAAGAAATGCAGCAGCTCTTCAGCACTAGCCCCAGGCGTGCCAAGATGGATGTCTGAAATCCAAATACTTCGGTATTGGTGTATACCGGTAACTTGCTNGTCCAAAAGCTAAACCTCAGGGCTACGACANGTCTATCGCTTAANGACGATATTTTGNGGAAATNTTGCGAAAAAATGACAGTTTTATGAACTCATTACAATCGATTAGAAAATTTAATTTTCTGATGTTGGAAAAAACGNGAGCCTGNCGCANAGAACTAGTTGATGACTGGCTGATTAAACAGATGATCAGCTTTAAAAGATTATTTGGGCGCCCGTAACGCATAACCGCTTCCCCGAACAGTGCGGATCAAATTTGGTAATTCAGTCCGCCCATCTGGTTTATTCAACGCCTTGCGCAGTCGGCTAAAATGAACATCGACAGTACGTTCTTCGACGTAGACACCATGACCCCATACNAGGTCAAGAAGCTGAGAGCGGCTGAACACCTGACTGGGCCTCTCAATAAGAATAGACAATAAATGAAATTCCTTTGGGCCCAGCGCCACCATATGGCCAGCGCGCTCGACCTCCACTCGCTTTGGAAATAACTTTACGTCGGCAAATTCCAAAACATCACCCGTTAAAGCTGGGCGCGACCGCCGCAACAGGGCTTTTACCCGTGAAACCAGTTCACGTGGCGAAAATGGTTTTGAAATATAATCATCGGCGCCTGTATCTAGACCAAGTGTACGGTCACTCTCTTCGCCGCGTGCACTTAAAATAATGGTCGGCAACATTTTGGTATCTGGCCGTGACCGTAATACACGACAGAGCTCAATGCCTGACATGTGTGGCATCATCCAATCCAAAATGATCAGATCCGGACGATCGTATTCAATTTTCTGCAAGGCATCTTGACCGTCTATGGNACGCACCACTGCAAATCCTGCTTGCTCAAGATTATAGGATAATAACTCAAGCTGATTAGGCTCATCATCCGCAATTAAAACCGTCGCTACCATATTCCACCAAATGTGCTAAATGCCAGCTACCTTACTGGTGCGATCCGCTTTTGGACGTGAATCCTCTGGCACCGTACCATGCACCAAAAAATGCACCTGCTCGGCAATGCCCGTTGCATAATCGCCAATACGTTCAATATTTTTGGCAATGAAAAGAAGGTGTGCGCCAGTTGCTACTAGATTTGGATCTCGTGCCATTGACGCCAAGACTTCTTTATAAAAAGCGGTATGCATATGATCAACCTCGATATCACGGCGCCACACTTCCAACGCGGCATCAGAGTCTTGCTTTTTATATGCTCTTAAAACATCACTTAACATTTCTTGCGTCACTTGGCCCATACGACCGATATTGACACCAGGAATATTTTCATTACCAATCTCGGCGATAACGCGCGTACGGTTGGCTATATTTCGCGCATAGTCACCAGTGCGTTCCAGTATTGTGGCAATCTTTAATGCGACCAAAACGTACCGAAGATCNCCAGCGTGAGGCGATCGTAAAGCAATGATCTCAAGTGCTTTTTCGTGGATTTCAGCTTCGAGAGTGTCAAGTTTCACGTCGTCAGCTAGAATTTTTAAGAGCGTTTGTTCATGCTGTGTCGCCAGGGCATCTATTGACAAATCAAATTGCTTGACCGCAAGGCGGCCTAATTTTTGAACCTGGTTGTTAAGTTCATTCAGATCTTCATCAAACGCGGTTATTATGTGTGTAGGTTTTTGCATAGTGTCGCCTATCCAATTTTTCCGGAAATGTATGCTTCAGTTTGCTCATTCTGGGGCCTTGTAAAGATTTCCTTGGTATCTCCATATTCGATGAGCTCGCCAAGGTGAAAGTACGCGGTTTTTTGTGAAACGCGCGCTGCCTGTTGCATCGAATGGGTCACAATCAAAATCGTGAAACGATTTTGCAAGTCGCTGATAAGCTCCTCAATGACGGAAGTGGCAATCGGGTCTAGTGCTGAGCAAGGCTCATCCATCAGCAGAACATCTGGCCCAATCGCAATCGCCCTGGCAATGCATAAGCGCTGTTGCTGGCCGCCTGAAAGGCCAGTTGCCTCATCATTTAACCGCTCAGATACTTCTTTCCACAAGCCAGCTTTTTTCAGACTATCCTCAACAATAAAATCCATCTCCTCGCGATTGGCAGCCAAGCCATGAATACGCGGTCCATAGGCAACATTTTCATATACAGTTTTCGGGAATGGGTTAGGTTTCTGAAATACCATTCCCACCCGGGCGCGCAACAACACAGGATCAATATTTGAACTATTGAGATCGACCTCATCCATAATGATCCGGCCTTCAACTCGGCAACTAGGAATGACGTCATTCATCCGATTAAAACAACGCAAAAAAGTTGACTTACCGCATCCTGAAGGCCCAATGAAAGATGTAACGGACTTCTCATCTATATCCAATGACACGCCAAAAAGTGCCTGTTTTTCAGCATAAAAAACATTGACGTTTTGAGCTTTTAGTTTGCTCCCCGGGATTGTATCGATAGATGCGTCCATCTCTCTTACCACTTCTTTTCAAATTTACGGCGTAACAAAACAGCGGTCAAATTCATTGAAATCAANAACAATAAAAGCACCATNATNGCTAACGANGANCGCTCGTAAAAAGCGCGCTCAGCGCTATCAGACCAAATAAAAATCTGCACAGGCAAGGCCGTTGCCGGGTCGGTAAGACTAGTTGGCACGTCAACAATGAATGCCACCATACCGATCATGATCAGCGGCGCGGTCTCACCAAGCGCCTGCGCAATTCCGATGATCGTGCCGGTGAGGATGCCGGGCGCCGCCAATGGTAAAACGTGATCCAACGCGGTTTGCATTGGCGAGGCGCCAAGTCCCAGGGCCGCATCGCGTATTGAAGTTGGCACCGCCCGAATTGATGCCCTTGTTGCAATTATTATGGTCGGCAGTGTCATCAGCGCCAACACCATCCCACCAACAAGGGGCGCAGATCGTGGCATGCCAAAGAAGCCGAGAAACACGGCGAGGCCCAACAAACCAAAGACAATAGACGGCACCGCTGCCAAATTGTTCACATTAACCTCAATAAAATCAGTAAGACGGCCCGGCGGCGCAAAATATTCCAGATAGACCGCGGCCATAACTGCGAGTGGAAGCGCAAGCATGACTGTAACAACGAGTGCCATGGCCGAGCCTACGACCGCGCCCAACACACCCGCACTTTCCGGTTCCCGAGAGTCAGCAGCTGTAAAAAATGTCGAGTTAAACGCTAAACGGATTGNCCCCTCAGCTACGATCTTGTCAAACCAGACGAGCTGGTTATTCTTAATACGGCGCATTTTTTCATCTATTGTGCGGTCCGTGCGGCCTTTCATTAACATGTCAACATCATCAGATGCTTTCATCCAATAGGTCTTTGTTCCAGCTTCAACAATACCAGTTTTCTCAATTTGCATCCGTAAATCATACCCAGCATTTGCCGAGAGCAATTCGCCAAGGCTTCGCTGGTCGAGCATACCGGTGACTTCCGGAAAATTTTGTCTAAAACTGCGTTTAACCAGCCCACCCCAATTGAAATTTCGGGATTTTTCAATATCGATTGCGCCGCTGTCATCAATAATCTCCTCGGCGGGAACCTCAATGGAGACCGCAATTTCAGTTTGTTGCAAAGCTGTGTAACCATTGCTTACGATCGTGGTTAGCAAAATAAACAAGAAACCAAGTGCAGTAAGAATGGCCGCGATACCGTATANTCGTAGCCGCCGAGATGCAGCTCGGCGTTTTTTTAGTCCCGCAGCAATATGCGCCATGCGTTGATCTGTTGAGGCGCTGTAAAGGTTTGCCATGCCTGATGATGACAACGCGCTGTCACTCTGATTATTCATATCGCTGCCCCAGTTTGCGCGAAACATGCAAAGCCGCAATGTTCAAGCATAACGTCACTATAAAGAGAGTAATTCCCAAAGCAAAAGCAGATAGAGTCTTTACCGAGTCAAATTCATTATCCCCTGTCAATAACATCACAATCTGAACTGTTACAGTGGTTACAGCCTCAAGCGGGTTGATCGTCAAGTTAGCAGCCACACCAGCCGCCATTACAACGATCATCGTTTCTCCCACAGCGCGGCTGACAGCCAAAAGAAATGCACCAACAAGGCCAGGAAAAGCAGCTGGCAAGACAACCCGAAGCATTGTTTCAGCCCTTGTACTGCCAAGCCCAAGAGCTCCATCTCGTAAGGACTGCGGAACAGCCGTGATAACATCATCGGACAGCGAGGAGATAAACGGTATTATCATGATGCCCATGACGCCACCAGCAGCAAGAGCGCTTTGCGAGGAGACGTTAAGCCCAACCAGAAGGCCAGCGTCTCGAAAAAATGGCGCCGCGGTTAAGGCTGCAAAAAATCCGTAAACAACGGTAGGGATGCCAGCGAGCACCTCGAGCATGGGTTTGATAATGTTGCGAACCTTGCTTGGAGCAAAATCCGCTGTGTAAATAGCAGAAAACAGACCAATTGGAACCGCAACCAGCATTGCAATTACCGCCACCAATAGCGTTCCCAACATCACTGGCACCATGCCGAATGAACCGGAGGAACCGGCCACAGCCTCATCTGCCGCGCCTTCCACTCCATCACGAAGTGACACCATCGGCGACCAATGTGTCCCAAAAAAGAAATCTATCATCGATATTTCGCTAAAAAACCGATAGGCTTCGAACAACAACGATGAAATGATGCCAACAGTTGTGAGGATCGCTAGCACCGCGGCGGAAAAAAAGCACCGGCGCAAAAACCCTTCGTACGCGATCCGCGCTTTAAGGTGAGGGTTCACCCGATGAAAAGCGAATAGAAACCCAATCATCATCACCGATAGCAGCGTTAAAACCCGCGCCAACTCAACACGATCCATTGAGGCTCTTAGTTTGTCGGCTTCTTTTTCCATAATGTCGTCTGGCGCATCGATGAAGCCGGCCGCGATGTTCTGAAGTTGCGCCAATTTTAAGTCTAAAAAGCTAGCAGGCAAACTAGGATAAACGTTACGTAGCCGAGCTTCGGCAGCGTTGAGGATAAGCGGGTCAGCTGCAAAAGCCCAAATTAGCGCCAAAATCAATGCCGGCACCAATGTCCAGAGTGCGGCGTAAATCCCATAATATTGGACGAGTGAGTGAGGTTTAACGCCAGCGTCAGCAGCACTTAATCTAATTCGACCAAGGGCTAGTTTGTACGCTAAAAAACCAAACAGTGCCGTTAAAAGGAGCAGCGTCACATCACTGGTGAGAATGTTCACAGCCGGCCTCCCAGACTTCATTAACCAGCAAACTTGTAGTGTGATTAAAAGCTCATTGCCATGTTTTTATCAAAAAAAATTAAATTTAAGTTTAATTTGTTACTGGGTCAGAGAGGTTTGCTCCGATACTCAGCCCAAAAAATTATAAAAAATGGTGGACGGCTACCAAACGATAGCGTCCACCAGAAATTACTTTATAGTTATAGGCTGCCTTTTGCGGCAATCTGCTTCGCAAAATCTGCTTCAGACAGCGGCACCAGACCGGCTGGAAACAAATAACCATCCATGCCCATAGCTTTCTCCGAGACGAATTCATTGATGAATTCTTTCATCCCGGGGATTACTCCCACGTGCTGCTTTTTGACGTAGAAGAAAAGCGGACGAGCGCCCGGATATTTATAGGAAGCGATGTTTTCAAAATTGAGCTCAACGCCATCAAGAGTAGAGGCCTGCACCTTGTCGCGGTTCTGGTCAAAGAAAGAATAACCGAATACGCCAAACATGTCTTTGTCTGCCACCAACTTCTCAATGATCAAAGAGTCATTTTCACCCACTTCGATGGCACGACCATCTTCACGAAGTTTTTTATAACCCTTGTCTTCAAGACCAAGTTTTTTCCAACCCGCTTTCATGAATAGCGAGCCCATTGCATCACGCGTACCTGAGGTTGGTGGAGGCACCATTATTTTAACCTCTTGGGCTGGCAATCCGATAGCGGCTGTACCGGTGGCTTTTGCCACATAGGCATCAACTTCAGCCCAAGTATTCAGAGCGTTAGCTTTTGGGCCCTCGCCACCGAAGGCTTGGTTAGGCAGTTCAGCCGCAAGAGCAGCAGCAACGTGCGCAATTGAAATGTTAAATTTCTGCCCGGCAAGACTATTGGACACCGCGATCCCATCATTACCAACAACAAACTCTTGGAACTCAACACCTGCATCTTTGCATAATTTTGCTTCTTTGCTCTTCATTGCACGAGAAGCGTTGGTGATGTCTGGGTACTCAACACCAATGCCTTTACAAAAAAGCTTCATACCGCCACCTGAACCCGTGGATTCGATAACAGGGGTTTTGAAACCACTGGATTGGCCAAATTTTTCAGCGACAATGGTCGCAAATGGATAAACAGTGGACGAGCCAACAATTGAAATTTGGTCGCGGGCTTGCGCACCGCCAGCCACCAACATGCCAGCAACAACGCCAGCGGTCATGATAGAAAAACGCATCTTAATCTCCTCAAGCAAGATAAGTCGCTCGGCTGACTCCGAGCGTTCGAATAATGGAGAAGAAAAGTGTCAAATAAGTTACAGAAATATTACAGTTATGTGACAATTCTTTTTTATATTTTAAATAAAATCAATACTCTATTGCCAACTCATCTATGTATTAGCGGCAATTTAATTGAAAATTTTGTGACACCGTTCAATTTGCTACTAACAGACATTGTGCCACGATGCCGACTAACTATATGTTTTACAATGGCAAGCCCCAGGCCTGTACCGCCAATCTGCCGCGACCGCGCTTTATCAACTCTATAAAAACGCTCGGTCAATCGGGGCAGATGGCGTTCTTCGATACCCTCACCGTAATTAGTCACATCAATTTGCAAGAGGTTTGAACTTACCTGAAAAATGCTTATCTCTACCTCAGTATTTTCAAATCCATATTTAATTGCATTTTCAACAATATTGACAAATACCTCGGTCATTTCATCAAAACTGCCAAGCATAACTGGGACACGCTTTTGATCGGCGCGCTGGTCAGATACGGTAATACTCATCCCGCGCTGAGATGCGCGGCCAACCAAACTGTCGCGAACCATTGATATCACATCAATTAATTTCACCTGATTATCTGGAACGATGTGTTCATCAACCTCAACGCGCGATAGTGATAACAAATCATCAATGAGGCGCGACATGCGTTGAGCTTCTTCATCCATGATTTTTAGAAATCGCCTTCGCATGGCCTCATCAGGCACCTCACCATCAAGCATGGTCTCAATAAACCCAGCAAGGCTTGTTAAGGGTGAGCGCAATTCATGACTAACATTGGCAACAAAATCACGCCGTACAGCCTCCAGATTTTTCTGTCGTGTTAGGTCAAGGAATAATAATGCAACCGGGCCGTCACCAAGTCGTTTGATCCGTAGTTTAAATTCGCGTTCGATGGACTCATCTTTCGAACGATACGGAATTTCCACTTCCTTACGTTTCAGTGCTGTTTTGTGAAAGGCTTTTCCAAACCTTTTGTCGTCAATCACATCAAAAATAGATTTAGAAACA
>FUFK010048044.1_pt1 | contig 11918 bp, 12 predicted proteins | sample 1021851 | NCBI WGS metagenome assembly FUFK01 (sample SAMEA51879418, study PRJEB19060) | metagenome
ACGATCCAATGTTAAGCATCTCAGGTAATCAAGGTCTATCCATGAAAGACACTATTGATGCGATGATAGCTAAAGCGATAAAGTAATGNCAAAAAAATTCTCACTNAACGATCCTAACGATCANTCATCAGTNAAAACNAATCTTATNGTTGATGANGCTGAGAATAAATATCATATNGAAAACTACCAAGATCNNGCAACNATNAAAGAAATCCTAGATGCTAATAAAAAAGCACAAAANGAAGGTGCATATAAAGCAAAAGCNTTTCANCATGAAAANGGTTATCGTGTTGCTAGACTGCCTAACATNGTNGTNCATCAATTAGCTAAACAAGGCATCTTAAATTACAATGGTAAAGTCTTAGATAAAACTAGATTTTTTCGTTGGTTAAACGACTCTGATAACAGACATTTTAGAATATATACAGGTAACTTATAATGGCATTAGACACATACTCCAATCTCAAAACTACTATTGCAAACTACCTTAATAGAAGTGATCTCACTGCATACTTAGGTGATTTTATTACTTTAACTGAGGCTAGACTNAATAGAGAGTTACGAGTNAGAGAAATGGTAAACACNGATACNTCAANNACNACAGTTGCTGGTACNCAAAGNTATGCNTTGCCTACAGGTTATCTTGAAGCGACAACAGTTATTTATCAAAGTNATCCNTANTGCACATTAANATTTATAAACAACAGTGATTTTTACAACAAGTATAATGTCAGTCAAAGTAGNGGCAAACCTACATATTTTACTATTGTCGGTACAAATATTCTTTTAGGTNTTGCACCTGACTCAGCNACNACNTTACAAATTAATTATTATAAAAATATAACTTCGTTATCAGACGACAATACAACAAATACAATATTAACAAACTATCCTGAATTGTACTTATATGGTTCACTAGCAGAGTCTGCACCATTTATTATGCAAGACGAAAGGATAAATACTTGGGCAACTCTGTATAAAGAAGCATTNAAAAATGCTAACGAAACTTCTNNNAGAGGANCAACTACATCTTCTCCTTTACAGATGTCCACACCACAGGTGGTGTAGATGATTGAGTTTGGCGATTTACAAGCTGACTTACCTACATACGAGAACTCAGGTGCTTTAGTAGTTGATAATGTCTTACCTTTAGCAAAAGGGTATAAAAGCCTAGCTGGTTTTCAGGCATTAAGTGGTACAGGATTAACAGGTAGTGCTGTTGGTTTATTTACAAGTTTTAGTGCTAGTGGTTCTACNAACTATGCTGGTGACGCTACCAAACTTTATCAGATGGACTCCTCTCTAGTCTTTCAAGATAAAAGTAAAGCTGGTGGCTATAACAATTCGACTACAGAAAATGCAAGAGACTTTTGGGCATTTACACAGTTTGGTTCAAACATTATTGCAACAAACTTTGCAGACAATATTCAGAAGTTTACAGAAGGTACAAGTAGTGCTTTTAGTGATCTTGTTTCTCTCAAAGCAAAATATATTGCAGTCATTAGAGACTTTGTTGTAGCTGGATATACAAATGAATCAGGCACAGTATACAACCAAAGAGTAAAGTGGTCAGGTATTAACGACAGTTCTACATGGACACCGAGTCAATCAACGCAATCAGGTTTCCAAGATATTGTAGGATCACATGGTAATATTCAAGCCATTGTCGGTGGTGAGAGTGCTGGTGTGATCTTCATGGAAAAGGCTATCTACAGAATGTCTTATGTAGGTGTGCCATTGATTTTTCAATTCGACAAAATAGCTGACAATATTGGAGCATTTGCACCAAAATCAGTTGCTTCTTATGGAAACATGGTTTTCTTTTTAGCACAAGATGGTTTTTACAAACTAACTGGTGGACAACAATTAACACCAATAGGTAATGGTAAAGTAGATAACTTCTTTTTTGATGACTTATCATCTAACCTTGATGGTATTACATCGGCTGTCGATCCTAACAATAGTATTGTTGTATGGTCTTATCGAGGATCAGGAGCTACAGGTACAACNAATAACAAACTCTTGATATACAANTATGCAGTTGATAAATGGAGTACAGGNAGTGGACAGGANTTAGANTTTATTGCTAGTGCATCACAAGAGGCATTTACTACTTTAGAAAGCCTTGATGTATTAGGTGACTTAGATAATCTGCCTAAATCATTAGACTCATACTTCTACAAAGAAGGTATTGTCGGTCTAGCTGGTTTTAACTCTGCAAATAAGTTTGGGAAGTTTATTGCAAATAGTTTATCAGCCACAGTTGATACGACAGAGTTTGAGGGAGCTAAAGGAAAAAGATCAACACTAATTAATTGCAGACCTATTGTTGATGGAACAACAAACACATCTGTAACAATAACACCAATTACGAGGCAATCACAACTTGACACCACAACAACTGGCGATGCTGTTAGCACTAATGATACTGGCACTTGCCCTTTACGGAGTACATCTAGGTATCATCGAATTAGGGTAAATGTAACAGGTAACTTTAACACCATGTCAGGTGTAGATATAGAAGCGAGACCTGAAGGTGGCAGATAATCAATTTCCTCAAGTACCTTTATCNATACCAGATACAGGACAACATTTACGATTAGTTTCGACATCATTGAACAATACGATCAATGGTAAACTTAACAGTACAGGAACAATAACACTAACTGCTAGTGCTACATCAACGACCTTAACTGATGCTCGTATTNGTGGTAATTCTGTGATACTTTTTATGCCAACGACTGCAAATGGCAGAACAGCATTAAACGGACTTCATGTTTCTGCAAGAGCAGACGGAAGTGCAACTTTAACTCATGCAAGTTCAGGAAACACAGACCAAACATTATCATACTGTGTCATTGGGTAATGTAGTCACTAGAGTACCTAGTGAAGATGTTGAGTTTATATGGAGTCAAGTAGCTCCATTGTTAGAAAAAGCATTAGACGAAACCTATAGTATTAAAGATATACTGTATGGATTAGCTAATGATCGTATGCAACTATTTATTAGTTGGAATAATAATAGAGTCGAAAGTGCTGTCGTAACTGAAATAGCACAATACCCTCAGTCAAAAGTATTACGATACTTTTTAGCTGGAGGAACAAACCTAGAAAACTGGTTAGAAAGAATACAAAAAGTTATAGAAAAATTTGCAAAGAAAGAAAACTGTACTCACCTTGAAGTCGCTGGGCGAAAAGGTTGGGTAAGAAAATTGAAAGGATTTAGAGTCAAAGCATACTTACTAAATAAGGAAATATAAAATGTCAAAAGGATCATCACCACAAAACGTAACAACTACATCATCTGCTGAACCATCAGAGTTTATTAGACCATACTTAGAACAAGCGATTGATTATAGCCAAGATTTATTTGAATCTGATACACCAAACTTTTTCCCTAATAATACTTACATAGATCCGTCTGCTGAAACACAAACAGCTTTAAATTTAGCAACTGCAAGAGCAATCGCTGGTAATCCNTTANTGAATCAATCACAAAANCTNGCTCANNAAACANTAGCTGGAGANTTCTTATCTCCTACAACNAACCCTTACTCACAAGCCTTATTTAATCAAATGGCTGACGATGTAACATCAAAAGTACAATCACAATTTAGTAAAGCAGGTCGTTTAGGATCAGGTGCAAACCAAGAAATACTTATCAGATTCATTAGGTGAGATTAGCTAATCAAGTTTACGGAGATCAGTTTAATCGTGAAAGAGCATTACAGGCTCAAACAATGATGACAGCACCACAACTAGGNGANATGGATTANAATGATGTATCANGACTAGCACAAGTAGGTGCAGANAGAGAANNCATNGAACAANCAAAANTACAAGANGCTATTGCTCGTTTTGATTACGAACAACAAAAACCATTTATTAAATTAAATCAATACTTAGGTGCATTAGGTTCACCAGTACCAACACAAACAGTATCAACACAACCTGTCTTTAGAAANACAGGTGCTGGATTACTAGGTGGTGCATTNACAGGTGCTAATATTGCAAGTCAAATAGGTGGNNCATCGATGTTTGGTAATCCTCTNTTNGGNGCAATCGGTGGTGGATTATTAGGAGGGTTCTTTTAATGAGTAGATTAATGAATGTAAGAAATCAAATTATAGATGGTTTATTACAAAGTAGAATAAATCCTATTATTCAAAAATATAACCAACCAAAACAAACTGGATTATTAAATTTTGTTAGCAGTCCAATGGCTCAAGACATCGCTACAGGATTACTAGCACAATCAGGTTACTCTACTATGCCTCAAAGTTTTGGTCAGTCTTTAGGTGTTGCCATGCAGAACGCACAAGATCGTGCTATGATGAGAGATGCTAATGAATTAAATGCCATTTCTACATTTGCAGATATTCAAAACCTATTTAAAGGACAAGATCAAAAAGATAGGCAAATAGATCAAACTGATGAACAAATAAAACTTGAAGGAGATAGAACAAAATCAACTATTGCACTACAAGGAAAACAAGGCGACCAGATAGATAGTAATATTGAAATAGATCAACAAAGAATAGATCTTGATGAAGATAAGTTTGATCTTCAAAAAGATATGTTTACCTTTGAAAAAGAAAAGTTTACTTGGGAAAAAGACAACCCTGATGCTAAATCAGAAATCGGTCAATTAGTACAAGATTATAATAATAATATTATTGATAAGGATAAATTAGACAAAGGTTTAGAAGATATTTTAGGAACAGATGGAACAACAGCAACTATTCAAAATTATCAATATGTAGCTAATCAACTTTTTGATGGAGATGAGTCAAAAGCTATATTGTTCTTAGAGTCAAGCAAAGGTGAATCTAAAGATGATTTTGTTAAAACATGGATTGCAGACGCTAAAAATAACCCAGCGAGACCTGATGATTTAGGCTATTTAACAGCAGAAGCAAATTATGCTTGGAATTTAAGTAGTGCAAAACCATTACCAGCTAACGAAGATGATGCAGAAAAAGGAACTTATTATTATAATAACGATGGAATATTAGCTCTATTTGATGGAACAAACTATATTCAAGTCACTAAACCAGTACCACCTCAATAATGACACAGTTATTAAGTTTTGACGAATTTAGCAAAAACAAAAATGTGCAACAAAGTAGTAACAATGTTTTGTCTTTTGAAAGTTTTAAAAACGAAAATACTGTAGATAGTTTTAATCAGGAAAAGAAAAAAACATTATCATTTGATGATTTTAAAAATCAAACTGGCACAAATACTCAATTTGAAAACAAGACTAATCAACAACCCTCACAGCTTAATATTGAATACATAAATCAACACCCTGATTTTGAATCAAGTGGTGGTTTTGATGTTAGATTAATACCTGATTTTGATTCTATAGAAGATGCCTCTGCATACTATGGTTTGCCTGTAGATCAAATAACCAATGAGATTATTCCTGAAGTGCCAATGCAGGGCGATAATAGTTACGACAATGTAAACTATAAAAAAAAATATATTCCTAATCTGCCTATAGAAGATGGGTATTATGATAAGGGTAGCTTTAATCCTTTTGATGATAAAAAATCTGATTGGTCACTTACAAGCAGAACAATGGATTACATTTGGAGTGATGAATTAGGTATTAATAAACAAACTGTAGAAGAAATAGAAAATCCTTTTTTTAAAAAAATTGCTGGTAGTCCTGTTGTTATGGGAGCTAGTGACATACTAGATGGTACACTACGAACAATACAGACAGTAATTTATGGTGGAGCTGGTGTTGTCGGTGATACTGTAACAAATATTACAGGCGATAAAGCCGATGGTGCTAGAACGCAAAGAGATTTAATTGCATTGTTTGAATCAACATTACCACAGCAAATGTCCACTACTGGTGCTAGTTTAAGATCGTGGGGATATACAAAAAATCAAGTTAAACAATACGATACATTAGGAAAAAAAGCCATAAATGAATACGTTGATACTACTTTTAAAAACAGTCCTAATAAAAACAAAATAAAAAACGAACTAAATAAAAAGTTTGACGAAGGTATTGTAAAAGCAGATACAATTATCAATAAATTAGAACAAAATGTCGATAAGGTTTTAAGCGATAAAAGAGTAAACTTTAAATACTTTGATGACAATGTAATGAAGTCAAGGTTTAAAGATAATACTATAAAACTTGGAAAGCCTGATGATGTTAAAAACTTATTACAGTTTAGTGAAAGCAAAATTCTTAGAAACGTAGATAGATTTATACTTGCACCTTTTAGAACAAGAGGAAGAAAAACTCCTCAAATGCAAAAGTTGTATGAATTATATCAAGGTAAAATTAGAGGCAACAATCATAGAGCTGTATCAACTGCAAAACAAATTGAGAGACAAGTAAATAAGATAGCTAAAAAGTTTGATCCTAATAAGTTTAATGTAAAGTTTAAAAATAAAAAAGAATTTAAAACAAAAATATTTGATGACATACAAGAAGTATTAATAGGTAAAAAATCAATTAATACTTTAGATGAATCTCTTAGACAGCCAGTTGCAAAAGCCAGAACTTTAATTGATGATTTAAGTAAACAATTAATAGAAAGCAAAAGTTTAGGAAAAAATATAAAAGAGATTATTGAGAAAAATGTTGGTTCTTATGTTAGACAAAGTTATAAATTATACAGAGGTGGTTTTAATCCAAATAAACAAATTAGACAAAACGCTTTTGATTACATACAAAAACAAGATCCTTCACTGACTAACGCTGAAGTTAATGGTGTTATTAATAAAATATTAGACAAAGGTGATAACACAAACTTCGCTTCAACTGTAGAATCTTTACCCAAACAATCACAATCGTTATTCTTAAAGAAAAAAGACATAGCTCCTGAAATCAAAGCACTATTAGGAGAAGTAAAAAACCCTTTAGAAAATTTAATTAACACCATTGATGATTTAACTAAATGGGTAGAGACTGATAAGTACCTTAATAGAATTAAAGAAAATGGTTTTAATAAGTATATCTATCAAAAACCAACAAATAGATTTTCTACTGAGATTGTAGGTAATAAATACAATCCACTAAAAGGCTATCATACGAGTCCTGAAATAGCACAACTTTTAAAATCTATAGACGAGACTTCTATTAGTAATATTTTGTTGCCTTACAAAGTGTTTTTATTTGGTAAAGGTGTCAGTCAATATACAAAAACAGTTCTCAATCATGTAACACAATTAAGAAACTTACAAGGTGGAATATTGATGGCTATGTTTAACGGTGTCAATCCTTTTAGTAAAACAGGTTGGTCTGCATTTAAAACTGTAGCTAATGACATAGGAAAAATGTCAGATGAAATATTAAATTTAAAATATCAAGAATATTTAGATTTAGGTGTTGTTCGTACAAGTGTTAAAATGAATGAACTTAAAGGTATTTTTAAAGATGTGGAAATGGCAAATTCAATGTCAGGATTTGTTGATAAGATAACTAACAATATAGTTTTTAAAAATGCCAAAAAACCCCTAGATTTTTTACAAAATGTTTACATGGGTGTTGATGATCTTTTTAAGATTATTGTTTATGAAAAGGAACTAGCAACTCTTAAAAGAGCTTATCCTGACATGGTGATTAACCCTGTTAAATTAAAACAATTAAAAAAACAAGCTAGTGAAATTGTAACAAACACTATGCCTACTTATGATAAAGTTCCACCAGCAATAAAATATTTAAGAAGATTGCCTATTGGTAACTTTGTATCTTTCCCAGCAGAAATATTAAGAAATACTGTGTTTTCTGTTAAACAAGGAATAAAGGAATTAGGCACAGCCAATAGTGTTATTAAAACAAGAGGTGCAAAAAGATTAGCTGGTAATGTAGTTATAGGTGGTTTTGGTTTAAAAGTTGCAAACGAAGCCTACAACACAGCAAGAGGTTATACAGAAGATACAATAAAGGCAATCAAAGCATTTGTTCCTTCATGGAGTGAAGATTCTAATATTACTGTGCTAAATGATGATCCTGAAAATATACAATATGTTGATTCTAGTTATACGTTTCCGTATGACATCTTACACAGACCAATAAGAACAGCAGTCAATGAATGGTATAATGGTAAAAGAGATAATAAAACTTTAGATGAAGTAATTATTCAATCAGGTATCGCAAGTATAGAAGAATTTGCTAGATATTTTTTAGATGAATCTATCTTAACATCTAAAATATTAGATATAACAAGGAACAAACAATCTAATGGCAGACAGGTTTATAATCCTGAATTGCCTGTTGGAGATCAACTCAATGCTATGTTCCTTCATGTGCTTGATGCTTTTGTTCCTGCTGGTTATGACCAACTAGAAAAATTATACAAATCATTTAATGGTATTGTTGAACCTTATGGTAAAGAATACGATCCAAAGATAGAATTATTAGCTAACTTTGGAGGTCTAAGAGTTTCTGAAATTAACATTAAAGAAGCATTTAATTTTAAGATTCCTGAACATAACCAAAATGTAAACAATGCCGAAAAGATATTTCGTAAAATATCAAACAATCAAAATGTAGTTACAGAAGAAGAATATATAAACGCATATATAACAGCAGAAAAAGCAAGATATCAGAATTGGACAGAAATGAACAACTTAGTTCAAAGTGCATTTGAGTTAGGATTAGGAAGAACAGAGGTAGCAAAAATTTTGTTAGAAAATAATATAAGTAAAAATGATGTTGGTATGTATTTATCAGGGAAATACCTTCCTTACTTTCCATCTAAAGAAACTATAGGTCGTATTAATGAATCAGGTAATTCTTTTCCAATAAATCAAATTAGAAAAATATACAGAAATTTATCAGGAGTTCCTCTAGGTGATTATCAAAATTTTGAACAAAGTATTCAAAAAAATTAGGAGTAAAAAATGACAGTATCAAGTTACAGCACAACAGCTAGTAGTAATACAGCGATTAACGGAGTAAATATCTCTGAGGGTATGTCTCCCTCTGACGTTAATAACGCTATTAGAGAACAACTCAAAGATGTTAGAACAGTATGGAACGACAAAGAATGGTTTTTATTAGGTGATGGTGATGGCACTACTACCTTTACGAGAGCCTCTGCTACCAGCATTACTGTAGCGTCTAACATTACATCGACACATCATGTAGGTCGTAGAGTTAAAGTTATTGGCAGTGCTACAGGTACAATCTTTGGTAAGATCGCAACAAGTTCTTTTTCCTCTCCGAACACGACACTAACCTTTACCTTTGACAGTGGATCTATCAATTCAGGTGATACCACAGTCTCTGTTTATGTCGGTTCAGTTTTTACAAATCCAGCTAATCCTGTTGTCGATGAAGATAACATGGCGAGTGATAGTGCTATACTTCCTCCTTCACAACAATCCACAAAAGCATTTGTCACTTCAGGCACAGTCACCTTATCGAATAAGTCTATCTCGCTAGGCAGTAACACCCTTACAGGAACAACTGCCCAATTTAATACAGCATTATCTGATAATGACTTTGCCACATTAGCTGGATCTGAAACACTTACAAACAAAACACTAACTAGCCCTGTCCTTAACACAGCTATNNNNGGTANTGCATTTAAAGATGAAGATGATATGGCATCAGACAGTGCGACTGCTGTNGCTTCTCAACAATCAATNAANGCTTATGTAGATCAACAAGTAGGATTATCTGACTTAGATATTAGNGATGGTTCTTCTACGATAGCTATAGACCTAGATTCTGAAACTTTAGGATTACTAGGTGGTACAGGTATAGACAGCACAGCGTCAGGCAATAATGTAACTTTTGCTATAGACTCCACTGTAGCGACTAAGGCTGGATCAGAAACACTAACTAATAAAACTATTAGTGGTTCATCTAACACTTTATCAAACATAGCAAACTCAAGCCTCACTAACTCTACTGTGAGTTATGGTGGGGTATCTCTAGCTCTTGGTGGTACTGACGCAACTCCAGCTTTTGACTTACAAGATGCAATCTAGTTATCCAGCGAGTGCCTTAACAGGAACTGTCTCTAACACACAACTAGGTACAGGAATTGATGCTACAAAGATTGCTGATGGATCTGTTACTAACACAGAGTTTCAATATATCAATACTTTATCTTCTAATGCTCAAACACAACTAGATGCTAAAGTAGCAAAGGCTTCAAACTTATCAGACTTAGCTTCAGCCTCTACAGCAAGATCAAACTTAGGTCTTGGTACAATGGCAGTTCAAAACTCAGCTACAGTAAGTATTAGTGGTGGTAGCATTACAGGATTATCGACACCTTCTAATAACTCAGATGTAGCAATTAAGTCTTATGTTGATGATGCAGTTGCTGGTTTGAGAACAAGAACAATAGCTGAAGTAGCAACTACAGCTAATGTCAATCTATCTAATGGATTAGAAGCTGGTGACACAATCGATGGTGTAACTCTTGTTGCTGGTGATCGAGTCTTAGTCAAAGACCAATCTACAGCTACTGAGAATGGTTTATATCTAGCAGTATCAAGTGGTGCGGCTTCAAGAGATCCTGAACACGATACAATCGCTGAGTTAAGTGGTGGTATGGTTGTTGTCAATCAAGGATCAACTAACGATAATAAAATATTCCTCTGTACTACAGACAGTGATGGCTCATTAGGTTCTACAAACATTACCTATACTCAAGTCACCCCATCTAATACAGGTACAGTTACAAGCATTGGCTTAACACAGTCAGGCTCAGAATTTTCTATATCAGGATCACCAGTTACATCTGCTGGTAATATCACACTAGATGTAAACAGAATTAGTGCTACGAAGATTGGTGGCAACTCAAATGTTTCTGATACAGAATATGGGTTTCTCGATGGAGTAACCTCATCAATACAAACACAAATTAACAACAAAGCTGGTGCTGGTTTCGCAGTAGCGATGGCAATAGCTTTATAAGGAGAAACAATGGCTCAAGATTTTGAAAGATCATACGCTAGTTCGATTTCAAACTCATCAGGATCGCCAACAACATTGGTCACTTCAAACTCTGATGACGCATTGATTTCGATTAGATTAGTAAACAAACACACAGCATCAGTTAATGTATCTGTCATCATTACATCAAGTAGTACAGACTATAATGTAATTAAAGATGCACCAGTTCCTGTCGGTGGCTCACTAGAGTTAATCGACTCAGGTTCTAAGATTGTTATTCAAACAGGCGATGTGGTGAAAGCATACGCAGATACAGCTAGTGCAGTTGATGTTCTTGTTAGTTATGTAGATAGCATTAGCACATAGGAGATAGAATGGCATATATAGGCAGAACACCAACTGGATCAATATTAACATCAGCTGATATTGCTGACGGATCTATTAGTACAGCTAAGTTAGAAGATAGTGCTGTAACTACAGCTAAGATAACTGATAATGCAGTAACAGCTGCTAAGTATGTAGAATATCCTTCATTTAGAAACCTCATTATCAATGGTGATATGTCTATTGCACAGAGGGGTACTTCTAGTACAGGGATTACATCTGCTGGATATTATACTGTCGATAGATATAGATTAGGAATATCTAATTTAGGTGGCTGGACAATTTCACAATCAACTGTAGTTCCATCTGGTCAAGGTTTTGCAAAGTCATTAAAAATGGATTGTACTACTGCTGATGCTTCACCAGCTTCTGGAGATGAGTGTGCTATTAATATTAGATTAGAAGGACAAAACCTACAAAGCATAAAAAAAGGTACATCTAATGCACAGTCATTAACATTATCTTTTTGGGTGCGTTCAGCTAAAACTGGAACTTTTATTGCTGAATTAGACGATAGAGATAATACTAGGTCTTGCTCACAATCGTACACAATATCTTCAGCAGATACTTGGGAAAAGAAAACATTAACTTTTCCAGCAGATACGACAGGAACTTTTGACAATGATAACGCAAGAAGTTTACAATTAAA
>FUFK010039576.1_pt1 | contig 11915 bp, 11 predicted proteins | sample 1021851 | NCBI WGS metagenome assembly FUFK01 (sample SAMEA51879418, study PRJEB19060) | metagenome
TATATGCTTGGTGGTGCTGGCAGTTTTCAACTTAGGGTGGTTAGAGGATAATGGCAGGTCAATTAGATTCATTATTTAAAAATGCTGCAAAAAGTGTTGTAGCACAACTTGGTGATTCTTTAGATCATGATATTACTTATACAAAAAAAGCATCTCCCACTTACAACACTTCTACAGGTGCTTTGACCACAACAGATACCAGCTATAGTATCACTGTTCCAATTTCTTTTGTTCGTTCTGAAGAAGAAGGTGCACAGGAAATGAGAGAGGCAAAATTATATATTACTCCTGATCTGATAGGAGATAATCAGGCAGATTTAGATGATGAGATTACATTAAGCTTTGGTGGGTCAAATAGAGTTGCACAGATAGTTGATATTGATACAAAGAAAGGTGGTCAAGTTTATTTATTTATTATTCTTGTGAGGTTCTAATGACTATAAGAGATGTAAGAAAATTACCCAAAGATTTAGATATGAAAATATCTAAAGATTTTAATGCTCTTATAAGAAAAGTTCATACACAGTTATCTACAAAAAAACGAAGTCCTGTTTATACAGGTTTTTTTGCATCAAGTTGGGTGGCTCAAGGTACTCCTGTAAAAGCAACAGATAAAGTAGAAAATTTTAAACCTTGGTCAGGAATAAAAAAACAAGCGATGACAGCATTTCTTGCTGGCACAGGTGGTAATAAACCTCTTAATCCTGTTGTACAACCCAGATTTCCTGTAAAAAGAGCATTTAATTATAAAAGGCCAGTATTTATCGGTAATAAAGCTGAATATGCTGTATACGCTCTTGAAGGAGGTAAAACTCAATTATTTATTCAAGGTTCTTTAGGTAAAATGATAAAAGAAACCATGTCAGATAAAGGAAGATTATTTGTTGGTGGTAGTACCACTGGAGGCTTTGGTTCTTCTCAGGCAGGTGTTAAGTATACGGAGTTTTCTAAATGACTTTAGTTAATGCAAGAGCAGCTTTTGAAAAGGCAGTTACTGATGCTGTAGCAGCAGCAGATAACACAGTAGAAATGGTTTATGATAATGTTCATTTTACAACTCCAGGAAAAAGTACAAAATATATTTTGATGAGTTTAGATTTCACACAATCAACATTACAAAATCAAGGTGCAAGTTCAGATTATTATGCTGGTGTAATTCAATGTAATGTATATGTACCTAAATCAAAAGGCACTTCAGTTTTATCTGCAATTTCTGAAGCAGTAATTGATGGTCTTACTTCTGTTAATGCTTCTGATTATACTGATACTTTTAGTTGTACTCCTAGAGTTTTAGATATAAATGGTCCTACTCCTTTGGAAATTGAAGATAGAAGTCATTTTATTGGTGTAATATCTTGCCAATTCTCTGCTAACGCCTAGTATACTAATATAATATTTAATAAATTTATATGGAAGCAATTGAACTTCTCAAGAACAAGTTTGGTGTTCAGCAGAAATACCTTTATGAATTAAAAGATGGAGATGAAACTATTTTAGAAATCTACTGGCATCCTTTAACTCTTGCGGAAAGAGAATCAATTATTACACTTGCAAAAGATGGTGTAAATTCTACTAATGATGAATTTGCTTTAAATCTTCTCATACAAAAAGCACTTGATAAAGATGGTAAAAGATTATTCCAAGATGGTCATAAGGCTTCATTAAGAAGAGAGGTTAATGCTACTACTTTGCAAGATATTCAACTTGCAATGTTAAATTCTGGTACTGAATACAAGTTGGAGGAAGCGAAGGCAGATTTAAAAAGCTAAAAATGATTGGTTTTTTCTGTTTTTTTTAGCTACAGAATTGAAAATGACTATTGCAGAATTAACAGATAAATTGACACAGGAAGAGTTTGTTAACTGGATAGCCTACTATGAGTTAAAAAGAGATTACGAAGAAAAAGCAATACAAAATGCAAAGGATAAATCACGAGCAAGAAAACCATAAAAGCGGTACACTAAAATAAAGTTTTGTATTTGCTTTGGCTAATTACGGTGTAAATATAAATTTTAAGGTAATTGGTCAATCCAAATTAGATAGGGCATTAAAAAAAACAGAGCAGTTAGATAAAAAAGTTGATCTTCTCAATAAAAGAGGTATTAAAGGAATTTCAAGTGCTGTAAAAATTCTAAACCAAGAATTAGCTATAAAAAACAAAATTTTAAAAGCAGATCAAGCAATTTTAAGTGTTAGAACTAAACAGATAAAAGCAAATAAAGCAAACGCTGCCACACNAACNATNNCAAGAACAGGTGGAGGTGGTGGATTTGGANGNGGTGNAANNGGTGGTNCTGGTCTTAACAGTGCAATAATTAGTGGTGTATTTCCTTTGTTATTTGGACAAGGTCCATTNGCTGCTCTTGGTGGNGCTACTGGTGGATTTTTNGGAGGAANATTTGGTGGTCAGATGGGTGGTTTTGCNGGAGGTTTAGCTGGAACTGCTATTGCTACAGGTATTCAAAGNGGAGTTACTGCTATNGGTGAATTAGGTCAGGCTATGAATNNNTTGAATCCTGACATAACAAAATTAACTGAAAAGATGGGGATATTAGGAACAACAGAACAAAAACGNTTAGAAATTATAGAAAAAACTGAAGGTAAACAAGCTGCTTTAAATGAAGCTTTAGAAATGATGGGAGATAAAATAGGTGATCAGAATGTAGAAGAACTAAAAAAATTTGGTGAAACTTTTCAAGATTTAACAAATAGTACTGTTTTATTTTTTACAAAAGTACAAGCACAAGTTGCTAAGTTATTAAATTTGACAATAGGTGATAGAGAGGATAGATCTGTTCAACAAAGAACAAGTCANTTNNTNCAACNNAATCCTAATGCACCTGNTTTTNNANATATNAATNAACAAATTGCTGATCTTNAANCTCAAAATAGAGGTGGNNNAGGNAGAGGNGGTGTTAAAGATATTCAAGATCAAATNAATGCNTTANANGCACAAAAAAGAGAAATTGCTGAAANTGNNNTNTTAGAAAAAGATAAAGATAAAATACGANNNAATACAAATAAATTAATTACTGCTGGTTTANGAGATTTAAGAAAAGAAAATGAATTAAATAAAGCAATTATTGCTGGTAAGNAAGAAGAATTTTTATTNAATCAAGCTGTTGAAGANAAAGTTAAAAGTATGGGTTTATTGATGAAAGATNTNAATGCAACACAACTTGAAAGAATAAAAAATGATATTACTATCAATCAAGGNTTAAAAGATCAGGCANATGCTGCACAAGANNTAGCAGAAAAATTTGACAAAATTGGAGAAAGTGTAGAAAAAAGTATTGTTGGTAATCTTACTGATGCTGTTATGGGAACGCAGAGTCTTGGACAAGCAGCAGTAAATGTATTAAATAATTTAAAAAGAAAACTTATTGAAGTACAAATTGAAAGGGCTGTTGCTGGCATAGGAGATAAAGTTGGAGGATTTTTAGGTAGTCTATTTAAAAAAAGAGAAAGGGGTGGTCCAGTAGCTGCTGGTGGTGCTTATCTTGTTGGAGAAAAAGGACCAGAAATTTTGCAAATGGGTTCACGAAGTGGCAATATTATTCCAAATAATAAAATTGAAGGAGGAACAACAAATATGGTTACAGTAAATGTAGATGCTTCTGGTTCTTCTGTGGCAGGCAGTAATGCAGATGCACAAGCACTTGGGGCTGTAATTGGTGCTGCTGTTCAAGCACAACTTGTAAAAGAAAAACGTGCTGGGGGTTTACTTTCTAGATAAATGGCAACTTTTCCTTCTATTCAGCCTACTTATGGCATGAGAAAAACAAGCGCACCAAGAATCAGGTCAACAAGACTTGGTGATGGATATGAGTTCAGAGCATTATTTGGCCTTCCGCTTACTCAAGATCCAAAAGTATATGATCTTACTTTCAATGTTTCAGAAACACAATCTGATGTCATAGAAGGATTTTTGCGAAGTCGTGTAAATGATCAGGCAAGTTTTACTTTTACACCTCCAGGAGAGGGCTTTACAAAAACAGGTACATATTCGCAAAGTGGAACTACTGTGACCATAACCATAACTAATCATGGCCTTGCGATTGGTGATGTTGTAACGATTGACTACACTACAGGATCTGCAACCGATGGAGATTTTGCGATTGCAACCGCAGCAGATCAAAATACATTTACAGTTACAGCCGCTTCCAGTGCAACAAATAGTGGTAATGTTTCAGTAACATTATCAGGGGCTGGTAAATTTGTATGTCAATCTTGGACGAAAACTATACCATATAACAACAGAGCAATATTGAACTGCACTTTTAGGGAGGTATTTGAACCGTAATGGGATTACCTACAGCAGAACTACAGGCATTAACAAACAAATCTGTTATTGAGCTATATACATTGACTTTGATATCTGCATTACATGGTTCAACCGATGTGACAAGGTTTCATTCGGGAGTTGGTATGAACAGCAATGCCTCAATAATATGGCAAGGTAATACTTATGATAAATTTCCGATACAAGCAGAAGGGTTTGAATATTCTGGTAGAGGTACTTTACCAAGACCTACAATAACTGTTTCTAATGTACTTGGAACAATTACAGCATTGATGTCAACTGTAAACGCTATAACACCATTTAATGATCTTCAAGGAGCAAAATTTGTAAGAATCAGAACACTTAGCAGATTTTTAGATGCTGCAAACTTTCCTTCAAATCAAAATCCATTTGGCACACCAGATAGCACAGCAGAACTGCCACAAGAAATATATTTTATTGATAGAAAAACTATCGAAACTAGAGAAGTTGTACAATTTGAACTCGTTTCTGCTTTAGATTTACAAGGTATTCGCGCACCAAAACGTCAGGTAACAAAAAAAGATTTTCCCTCTGTCGGTTCATTTATCTAACAATGACTTGGAAAACTGATGCTGCAAAACATGCTGAAGAATGTATGCCACAAGAATCATGTGGTTTGTTAGCAATAATTAAAGGGAAAGAAACTTATTGGCCTTGTAAAAATATCGCAGAGTCTGGATTCGAATATTTTATTATTGACCCTGACGATTGGGCAGAATGTGAAGATACAGGAGAAATTATTGGTATTGTACATTCACATCCTTATGGACCACCACAACCATCTGATAATGATAAAGCAAGTTGTGAGTATTTAGATTTACCTTCACATATCTATAGTGTAAGAATGAAAGAGTGGTGTTCTTTTGAACCTACTGGCTGGAAAGCACCATCACTTATTGGAAGGAGTTTTATTTGGGGTGTACATGATTGTTGGTCAATAATCCATGATTGGTATAAAGAAACAAAAAATATTGATCTAAAAATATGGGATAGACCAAAAAAAATAAAAGATTTCATAGAAAATCCATTATTTGAAAAAGGGTTGCCAATTACAGGATTTACAAAACAACCAACACATGATGATATACAAGTTGGTGATGTTTTACTGTTTCAATCAACTTCAGGTAATTTAGATCATGTTGCAGTTTATATTGGTGATAATATGATTTTGAATCATAATATAAGAAGATTAAGTTGCCGAGAGCCTTTTGATTTAGGTTATCAGCAAGCACTTAGAGGGGTTTACAGGTATGCAGCTTAAAACAATAAAAGTTTATGGAAGATTAAGAAAATTTCTTGGTTCATCATATTTTGAAGCTGCCGTATCAAGTCCAGCAGAGGCGATTCGTTTTTTAATGTGTAATTTTCCAGAGGTTGAAGCACATATGAATCAACAATATTACAAAGTAAAAATGAACAATATAGATGTTTCTCTTGATTTTTTATCAATGAAAGGTCGAGGTGATATTCAGATCATACCCATTGCAACAGGTTCAATCCCTGCTGTAGCTGCTGTTGTCGGAGGTATCGGTTCTGCTGCTACTGCTGCGGTTGGTGCTGCTACTGCTGTTGCAGGTGCTGCAATTACAACTGCTGCCTCTGTTGGAAGTGCGGTAGTTTCTGGTATTACAGCAGTTGGCGGTGCTGTTGGAACGGTTGCTGCTGGAATTGCTGCTGAATACGGAACTACAGGAATACTTGGAACATTAACAACTGCGGCTGTTAATACATTAGCAATTGAAGGTGTAACTTCTTTAATAGCTCCGACCCCAGCACCTTTTGAAAATTCAGCATCTGCATCTGAATCCGATGGATCTCTTGATCCACAAGCTGCTAATTCATATTCATTTTCAGGCATCCAGAACGTAAGTCTTAGTGGTGTTTGCGTTCCGATCATTTATGGACAGGTGTTTACAGGTTCAGTGGTAATTAGTTCTGGTATTGATACAGTTCAAGTAGAGGGTACAAATTAATGTTTGATTTTAAAACAATACAAGAAGGAATAGGTATAAGTGATCCGAATTTACCCTCAGATGTTCTTGCTTCAAAACAATTTCAAACTTTAGTAGAATTATTAGGAGAAGGTGAAATTGAGGGCTTTCCAAGTGCTACTGGTAGTCAAGGATCAACTGAATACAATACAGGAAGTCTTAAAGATGTTTTTTTAAATGGCGTACAAGTATTACAACAATCTGCAAGCAATACAAACCCAAATGATGAAGATTTTAACTTTCAAAATATTACTTTTCAGCCTAGATTTGGCACATCAAGTCAAAGTCATGTTGAAGGTATAACATCTTCTGAGTCTGAAACAGCTGTTGGTGTTGCTGTTACAAAATCAACTCCAGTTTCAAGAACTGTTACTGATTCAAACGTTGATGCTGTTAGAGTGACTTTAGGCTTTCCATCACTGCAAAAATTTGAAGATAATGGCGATATTAATGGTGCTGAAGTTGCTATCAACATACAAACTATTGAAAATGATGGAACAACAACCACTGTTATTACAGATACGGTAAAGGGAAGAACTGCAAGTACATATTTTAGGGATTATAAAATAATTTTTTCTTCTGGAACTTCTTTCCCTGTTGTCATAAGAGTAAATAGAACTACAGATGACAGTACAGAAACAACTCTACAAAATGCCTCAATATGGTCATCTATTACTGAACAAATTTCTGAAACAAGGAGCTATGCAAATACGGCTCATGTTGCTTTAAGGTTCGATGCTGAAACCTTCCCAAATCAACCAAGAAGAATGTATAGAGTGCGTGGAACTAAAATTAAGATTCCACACAATGCAACAGTTCAATCTGATGGTTCATTATCATATTCTGGAACTTTTAATGGCACATTCCAAACTGACAAGGCATGGACAAACGATCCAGCATGGATACTTTATGACCTGTTAACAACATCAAAAGGTTTTGGAGATCAGATAGATACAACACAATTAGATGTTTTCAGTTTTTACTCAGCTTCTGTCTATAGCGCAACGCAAGTGGATGATGGATTTGGAGGAACAGAACCGAGATTTAGCTGTAATGTAGTGATACAGAATCAAAAACAGGCNTATAATCTCATCAATGATNTATGCTCTGTAATGCGTGTCATGCCNTTTTATTCGGCTGGCACAATATCAATNACTCAAGATAGACCAACAGATCCAAGTTATTTATTCAANTTATCNAACGTNACTGATGGAGGTTTTNCNTATACAAANTCAGCAAAAACAACAAAATTTACTGTTGTAAATGTTGCTTATTTTGACAATGATACACAACAGATNGAATATGANACTGTTGANGATACTGCATTACANGCAAAATATGGTGTNGTAACNAAAAATCTTAGAGGTTTTGCNACAACATCAAGGGGTCAGGCATCNCGTCTGGCAAAATGGTTTTTATATACACAATCTAATGAAAGTGAAGTTGTTAGTTTTACAACGACATTAGAAGCTGGAACACTTGTTAGATGTGGACAGGTAATTAATATTGCAGATCCTTTGAGGGCTGGCGTTAGAAGAGGTGGAAGAATAAAAACAGGTGTATCGACAACACAGATCATTATTGACGATTCTAATAATACCGATCTAACGATTGATGGTAGTAGCACTTTGTCTGTAATTTTATCTGATGGAACTCTAGAAACAAAAACAATAGATTCTATTTCTGGTACAACTATTACAGTTTCTTCTGCATTTACATCAACACCACCAGATAACAGTGTTTGGGTTGTTGAAAGCACTGCAATACAATTACAAATTTTTAGGGTTATTAGTGTAACTGAGGTGGGTCAACTTAACTATCGAATAAATGCAGTTGCTCATAATCCTACAAAATATGAAAATGTTGAGGATGGAGAAGCTTTAGCGACAAGGAGTATTACAACTTTAACTGCTTTAAAACCACCACCCAGTAACTTGCAGGGTTCTGAACAAATTGTTGTTTTAAATAATCGTGCTGTTTCTAAACTGTTTATTCAATGGCAGCCTGTTTCTGGTGTGACTGAATATATGGTTCAATATCGATTTAAAAATGAAAACTTTATTTCTGAAAGAATTACCAGACCTGATTTTACTATTTTTGAAACNCANCTNGGNACTTATGAAGTNAGNGTNTTTAGTTACAATGCNTTNAAAAAACCNAGNACAACCCCAGCAGAAACAANATTTACTACATTAGGTAAAACAGCATTACCAGCAGATGTTCAAAATGTAAAGATTGAACCTTTGTCAGATCAGTTTGTACGATTACGTTTTGATCAATCAACAGATGTTGACGTTTTGCATGGTGGAAACGTGGTAATTCGTAGTTCTAACCTTACTACTGGATCAACTTTTACTAATTCAGTTGACGTTTTACCTGCACTTTCTGGAAACGTTAGCGAATCGATTGTTCCGAATATTGTAAATGGCACATATCACTTAAAATTCAAAGATGATGGGGGTCGTTTAAGTTCTGGTGATGCGTCTGTCACAATGATACAGACAGTTCCAAATGCTTTTCCAAAACTTACTGTCTTAGAGGACAGAGAAGATACAGATTCGCCACCTTTTGCTGGAACGAAAGTAGATTGTTTTTTTAGTGATGATGTAAATGGTCTTGTTCTTGGTTCACTTGTAACGCTTGATGATGAATCAGACTTTGATACTATTGCAGATTTTGATTTTATTGGGGCTGTTGATATAACAGGTGGTTCTTATGAATTTGCAAATACTCTTGATCTTGGTGGTAAACAACCCTTAAGGCTAACCAGACATTTTGTGACACAAGGTTTTTACCCAAATGATTTGATTGATAGAAGAACAGCAAACATAGATACATGGACTGATTTTGACGCGGCCACCGCATTTAATGTCGGTGCTTCTTTACTTGTAGCCACTACAGATTTAGACCCTGACTTATCAGTTTCAGCTACCTACGGACAAAGTGGCACGACAATAACAATTACAAAAACCGATCATGGATATTCTGTNGGTGATTTTGTTGTNATTGANTTTACNGCTGGTTCTGCNACNGATGGNAATTATCAAATTGTNTCTGTNCCTAGTTCATCAACATTTACAGTTACTTCTGCNACAAGTGCCACAATATCAGATGGAACATCTTGNACTTATGGAGCAAACTTTTCACAATTTAATCCTTTTGTNAATGGTGTTTATGTTGCTAGAGGTTTTAAATTTAGATGTGAAATGGATTCAGACGATCCAGCACAATCAATAGAAATAGATCAGCTTGGATATACAGCAGAATTGGAAAGTAGAACAGAGACAAGTATTGGTAATGCTGGGGCAACAAATGGCCTTATAGCTTCTGGTACATCTACTAAATCTGTGACATTTACAAACAGTTTCTTCACAGGTTCTACAGGAACAGGTGTTGCCGACAATACAGTTTTGCCATCAATCGGTATTACTATTGAAAACGCACAGTCAGGAGATTTCTTTGCATTGTCAAACATATCCTCAACAGGTTTTGATATTGATGTGAAAAATGGATCAAGTCATGTAAATAGAGATTTTAAATATGCTGCAACAGGTTTTGGTCGAGGCTCTTAAATTATGATAACCTTAGAGAAAAATTAGATTAGACAATGGCTCAACACGATTACGTTATAGACAACTCCACTGGAGCTAACGTCAGGGCTGATATAAATAACGTATTACTAGCAATTTCAAGTAATAATTCTGGATCATCTGCACCATCTACAAACTACGCTAGTCAATTTTTTGCNAATACTTCNACAAGTATTATGCAGCTTAGNAATACNTCTAATAATGCTCANNTAAATNTATTTACNCTTGCTGGTGGGCCAGCATTTGCTGTTGATGGAACAATTAATTCTGTAAATATTGGTAAAGGTGCAAACTCTGTTGCTGGTAATACTGTTCTTGGAGAAAGTGCTTTAGATGCTTCTGTTTCTGGTACAGGAAATACTGCCATTGGTAATAGTTGCCTAACTGCACACACCTCTGGTACTAACAACACTGGAGTAGGTTTTAACGTATTAGCTACTAATACTACAGGATCTTCAAATACTGCTGTAGGTCAGGGTGCATTAAATGGGAATACAACGGCCAGTAATAATGTAGCAATAGGACAAGCAGCTTTAGGAGTTAACACAACGGGTACGCAGAATACGGCTGTAGGTGCTTTCTCATTAGATGCCAATACTACAGGAAATAATAGTGCAGCTTTAGGATATAATGCACTATCTGCTTGTACAACAGGTGCACAAAACACAGCATTAGGTGCTTTAGCTTTAGATGCTAACACTACGGCAAATAATAATACTGCTGTTGGTTTTAATTCACTTGGAGAAAACACAACTGGAACAGAAAACACTGCGGTGGGTGCTAATGCTTTAGATGCTGCTACCACTGCTGATCACAATACTGCTGTGGGTCATAACTCATTGACAACAAACACAACAGGAAGTGAAAACACTGCTATGGGAGAGGGAGCATTAGCATTAAATACAACAGCTTCAAACAATACTGCTGTTGGATATCAGGCTTTATTATCAAACACAACTGGAACTAATAATATAGCAGTAGGTTCTTTAGCGTTAGATGCTAATACCACAGCAGATAACAATACAGCTGTGGGTTATGTTGCTTTATCTGCAAACACTACAGGTGCAAGCAATACAGCAATAGGAAGGGCAGCTTTAAATTCAGTTACAACTAATAGCGATAATACAGCTGTTGGAAAAAACTCATTGTTAAATAACGATGCTGCAAATAATACTGCTGTGGGATCAGGTTCTTTAGAGGCAAACACAACTGGATCGCAACTTGTAGCAGTAGGAACAAATGCGTTATCTAATAATACAACTGCTAACGATAACACTGCTGTTGGTTATAATGCTTTATCTGCCAACACGACAGGAACCAGCAACACTGCGTTTGGTCATGCAGCAGCAGATGCCATTACAACAGGAAGTCAAAACACTGCTATAGGTAGACACGCATTGTCTGCAACCACAACAGCTACTAATAATACTGGGGTTGGGTATCTTGCCTTATTTACTAATCAAACTGGACAAGAAAATGTAGCTGTGGGTTCTGGTGCTTTAGATGTGTCAAATTCAAATGATAATACTGCTGTAGGACATGATAGTCTTCCTTCAACTACAACTGGTACAAAAAATGTGGCTGTAGGCCGTCTTGCAGGGCAAAGTAATACAACGGCTGAAAAAAATGTTTTTGTTGGTGAACAAGCTGGTAAATCTGTAACAACAGGAATTAAAAGTGTTTATATAGGTCAAAATGCTGGAAAAAATCACGCTACAGGAGATCAAGCTATTTATGTAGGACATAATGCTACTTGTAGTTCATCAAGTGTAGCTGTTGAGTATGTATTTGGAACTGGTTTAACTGGTAAAGGACAACAAACTTTTTTTGCTGGTGGAAACACAGGTTCTTTTAATGAAGAAAATGTTACTGTGTGGCGAACAACATCTGACCAACGTATTAAGAAAAATATTGTAAATTATGACACTGGTTTATCTATAATTAATCAAATACAAGTACGAAATTTTGAATATAAAACAGAAGATGAGATTAAAGCTGACAATCCAGAAT
>FUFK010065299.1_pt1 | contig 11914 bp, 12 predicted proteins | sample 1021851 | NCBI WGS metagenome assembly FUFK01 (sample SAMEA51879418, study PRJEB19060) | metagenome
GGAAGTAGAGACCTCTTTCATGTTTTTTGACATTATATCTTTGGTTCTTAATCCATCATCTAGAACACTTTGAACAGCTTTATCTAATTGTTCTGCCTCTTTATCTAAGTCAAGAGAGTATNTTAATGCCATAGATAAACTTAAAATTGTAGCTATAGGGTTTGCTATATTTTTTCCAGCAATGTCTGGTGCAGATCCATGAACAGGTTCATACATCGATCTAATTTTGCCATTTTTATCTTTAGCTCCCAAAGAGGCTGANGGTAGTAAGCCCAAAGACCCNGTTAACATCGCAGCTTCATCTGAAAGAATGTCTCCAAATAAGTTGTCAGTAACAATTACATCAAATTGCTTTGGATCTCTTAATAATTGCATTGCGCAGTTATCAGCTAACATATGACTTAATTCAATCTTTTTATATTCTTTATCTTTAAGTGCCTGAACTTCTTCNCTCCATAAAATACCTGCCTCCATTACGTTTGATTTTTCACATGAAGTTACTTTATTTTTTCTTTTCTTAGCAAGATCAAACGCCACTTTTGCTATTCTTTTGATTTCAGTGGTAGTATACGTATGTGTATTAATTCCTTTGCGTTCATTGTTTTTAATTGGCTCTATACCACGAGGTTCACCAAAATATATACCGCCTGTAAGTTCTCTTACAATCATAATATCTAATCCTGAAACTATTTCAGGTTTTAGAGTAGAAGAGTCAACCAGTTGTTCAAAGCAAATTGCTGGTCTTAAATTTGCAAATAGTTTTAACTCTTTCCTCAATTTTAAAAGAGCTCTCTCAGGTTTTTTTGAGAATTCTAATTTATCCCACTTTGGTCCTCCACATGCTCCTAATATAACTGCATCACACTCTAAAGATTTATAAAAAACTTCATCTGTAATAGGAATTTTGTGCGCATCTATCGATGCACCCCCGATTAGTTCTTCTTCAATTTTAAAGTCTAAAGATTTATTCTTATTTAGCCATTCAATTATTTTCTTTACTTCTCTTACTACCTCGGGTCCAATGCCATCTCCAGGTAATAATAGTAATTTTCTAGTGTTAGATATTGCCATTATTTAAATCCAAGGTTTGGTTTTATTCATAGAATTTTCAAATTTTTCTATATTAGGTATTTTTTTAAGTGAGAGACCTATATTATCTAAACCTTCTAAAAGTCTTTTTTTCTTTGCAGGCTCTATATCAAAAGTCAATTTTTTATTACCATAAAGAATCATCTGCTCATTTAAATCAACTTCGATCTCTTCTTTTCTTTTAGAATATTCAGATAATTCTTGAATTGATTTATCGTCAATAATTATAGGAAGGATACCATTGTTAAAACAGTTATTATAAAAGATATCAGCAAAACTTGGGCTTATTACACATCTTATACCAAAGTCGAGTAAGGCCCATGGAGCGTGTTCTCTTGAAGAACCACAGCCAAAATTTTTTCCTGCTAATAGAATTTTTGATTTTGAAAATGGATCATTATTTAATATAAATTTTTCAATTAATTTGCCACTTTCATCATATCTCATTTCATAGAATAGACTTTTTCCTAAACCAGTTCTTTTAATTGTTTTTAAAAACTGCTTAGGAATTATCATGTCCGTATCTATATTCATTAAAGGAATATGTGCAGGTATACTTTTTAATTTAATAAATTTTTCCATCTAATTAATTTCTCTTACGTCAGCTAAATAGCCCTTTATTGCTGCGGCTACAGCCATTCCTGGGCTTACAAGATGAGTTCTGCCGCCTCTTCCTTGTCTACCTTCAAAATTTCTATTTGAAGTTGATGCACATCTTTCTTTTGATGAAAGCTGATCTTCATTCATTCCTAAACACATAGAGCATCCTGGTTCTCTCCATTCAAATCCTGCATTTTTAAAAACTTTATCAATACCTTCCTCCTCTGCTTGTTTTTTAACTAATCCCGATCCTGGAACAACCATTGCGCTTACATCGCTCGCTATTTTTTTTCCTTTTAATAGTTTTGCAGCCAGCCTTAAATCTTCTATTCTTCCATTTGTACAGCTTCCGATAAAGATCTTATCTACTTTTATATCAGAAATTTTCATTTTAGGTTTTAAACCCATGTATTCTAGTGATCTGTACATAGCTGTTCTTCTGTCTTTATCTTTTTCTTTTTCTGGATCTGGTACCTCTCCAGTAATTGGAGAGACGTCTTGCGGTGATGTTCCCCATGTAACTAATGGTTCAATATCTTTTGCATCAATGTTTACTTCTTTATCAAACTTTGCATCGCTATCAGAAAAAAGTTTTTTCCAATGTGCAACTGCTTTCGTCCAGTTCTCACCTTTTGGAGACATCGGTCTATCTTTAAANTACTCTATAGTTTTATCATCTGGAGCTATCAATCCTGCTCTGGCGCCAGCTTCTATAGTCATATTGCATATAGTCATACGTTGCTCTACGCTTAAATTTCTTATTACTTCACCAGCAAATTCAATTACATAACCTGTTCCGCCTGCAGTTCCGATTGTTCCGATTATTTTAAGGATAACATCCTTTGACGTAACTCCAGTCGGTAACATTCCGTTCACATTTACTCTAAAATTTTTAGATTTTTTTTGAATTAAAGTTTGAGTAGCTAATACGTGCTCTACTTCAGAAGTGCCTATTCCAAATGCAAGGGATCCGAAAGCTCCGTGTGTAGCTGTGTGACTGTCTCCACATACGATTACTGTCCCTGGTTGTGTGAAACCTTGCTCAGGTCCAATAATATGAACTATCCCTTGTCGCTTATCATTCACATCAAATAAATTTATTCCAAATTCTTTACAATTATTTCTTAAAGTATCAACTTGAATTTTAGATTGCTTATCAGATATACCTTTCGATCTATCAGTAGTTGGAACATTGTGATCTGGAACAGCTAAAGTAAGTTTTGGTTTTCTAACTTGTCTGCCTTGAATTCTTAATCCTTCAAAAGCTTGGGGACTAGTGACCTCATGAACAAGATGTCTATCAACATAAAGTAAAGCTGTTCCATCACTGTCTTCGTGAACAAGGTGGTCATCCCANAACATAAAGTNNANCTGTTCCATNANTGTCTTCNTGAACAAGGTGGTCATCCCAAATTTTATCGTAGAGTGTTTTTGACATATGAGAATATTATTTTTTTGGTTTATTCTCGGCTTCCAATTTTTTATCAGAAGTCTGTTTTTTAACTTTTGATACTTCAGTTTTTTTTTCATCAGTTGATGTTTCTTTTTTGACTTTATCATCCGACGCTATATCCTCAACAGCTTGTTTAGGCTCTGGTGCGATGTCGATACCAATCTTTTTTTTTATTTTTTCAGCTATCCTTGCTGATTTTCCTTTTCTGTCTCTTAAATAATATAATTTTGCTCTTCTTACTTTTCCAGATCTGACAATTTTTATAGAACTTACATTTGGACTATAAAGTGCAAAGGTTCTTTCTACACCTTCTCCAAAAGATATTTTTCTAACTGTAAATGAAGAATTTATATCTCTATTTTTTTTTGCTATACAAACACCTTCAAAATATTGAATTCTCTCTCTTTTGCCTTCGATAATTTTTACACCTACCTTAATTGTATCTCCAGGAGAAAAATCGGCTATCTTTTTTGAAGAAAGTATTCTTTTTACAGATTCTCTATTTATGTCTTCTATATTTTTCATTATTTTTTATCTTTTAAATATTTTTCCCAAAGATCAGGTCTCTGGCGACGTGTTATATCCTCAGATTGAGATAAACGCCAGCTTTTAATTTTCGCATGATCACCTGAAAATAGTACATCTGGAACACTTTTGCCTTCCCAAATTTTNGGTTTTGTAAATTGNGGGTACTCCAAAAGACTATTTTCAAAAGTTTCATCTTTTATGGAGTCTTTGTTTCCTAACACTCCTGGTATAAGTCTTAAAACAGCATCTAATATTACAAATGCAGCGGTTTCACCGCCTGATAAAACATAATCTCCTATGCTTATTTCCTCAATATTTCTCGTGGATAATAAACGATCATCTANTCCTTCAAAATGACCGCAAATTAAATTAATGCCATTTTGTTTACTTAAAGAATTAGCAAAACTTTGATTAAATTTTTTACCTTTTGGAGACAAATAAAAAATTTTTTCTCCCTTAGAAATATTTTTATCTAAAGAATTCGCTACTATATCAGGCTTCATTAACATTCCACTTCCNCCACCAAATACAGTGTCGTCAACAGTTTTGTGTTTATCATCAGCGTAGTCTCTAATATTTACAGTTTTTANACTCCANANGCCATTTCTCATAGCCTTTCCGTAAATTCCTCCAGCTAAAGGGCCGGGGAAAGTCTCTGGATATAAAGTAAATATTTTTACTGCGTACATTATTTTTTAGGTTCCTCTTTTTTAGCTTCTTGTTTAGGAGCTTCTTTTTTAGGTTCCTCTTTTTTAGCTTCTTGTTTAGGAGCTTCTTTTTTAGGTTCCTCTTTTTTNGCTTCTTGTTTAGGAGCTTCTTTACCTTCTNGTTAGCTTNTTTCTTCTTGTTTAGGAGTCTTTTTTNGGTCTCCGTTTTTTTTCTTTCTTTTTTCGGAACAGCTTTTTGAGGATTGTTACCCGGTTTTGGCATTGGCATTAACTGAGCCTCACCTAAAATTCTTGAAACCCTTAAAGTTGGCTTNGCCCCTTTACTTATCCAATATTTTACTCTTTCGGCCTCTACCTTTATTCTCTCTTTCTTGTCTTTCGGAAGAAGTGGATTAAATAATCCAATCTTTTCTACAAATCTTCCATCTCTAGGTGCTCTACTGTCGGCTACAACAATTTTGTATACCGGTCTTTTTCTTACTCCCCCCATTGATAGTCTTATTTTTAACATATGTTACCTCTCATTTTAGTTGATTTAATAATTCATCAGGAATATTTCCTGATGGAATTCCTTTTCCTTTAGACATTTTTTTCATCATGTCTGACATCATCTTAAATTGNTTTANAAGTTTATTAATTTTAGAAATATCTAAGCCACANCCTGTNGCTATTCTTTTTTTTCNNGATCCGCTTATAATTTTAGGATTTTCTCTTTCATTTGGNGTCATTGAAAGAATAATCGCTTCATTGTCACTTAACATTTTTTCNTCAAACGATGAGTTTTCCATTTGCTGTTTAATNTTATTAGCTCCAGGCAACATAGACATCACNCTTCCCATNCCACCCATNTTTTTCATTTGTCTTAGTTGGGANAGATAATTTTCCATTGTNAANATTCCCTCTTTTAATTGNGCTTCNGTGTCTTTTANCTTTTTTTCATCNAGGTCTTTAGTTGCTTTCTCAACTAAAGAAACAATATCACCCATCCCTAAAATACGCTTAGCTATTCTTTCAGGATGAAAGCTCTCGAGTTCATCAATCTTTTCACCAACACCCATTAATTTTATTGGTTTGCCAGTAACCTCCTTCATACTTAAAGCNGCTCCACCTCTTCCNTCNCCATCTACTCTAGTTAAAATTATACTTGAAATATTAACTGCCTTATCAAATTCACTTGCTACATTTACAGCTATCTGACCAGTAAGAGAGTCTGCTACTAAAATTGTTTCTGTTGGTCTCACTAAACTTTTAATTTGCTTTACTTCTGTCATCATTGGTAAATCTATTTGAGTTCTTCCTGCTGTATCGAATATAATTACATCTGCTCCATTTAGATTNGCTGTATTCATTGCACGACTAGCAATTTCAGAAGGTTGCTGATTTTGAACAATTGGTAAACTTAAAATATCATTATTATCTGCAAGAATTTTTAATTGTTCTTGAGCAGCAGGTCTATATACATCCAAACTCACTAGCATGGTCTTTTTCTTAAATTTTTTTTCTATAAAATGAGCTAANTTTGCTGAAGTTGTTGTTTTACCGGAACCTTGTAGTCCTAAAATTAATAAACTAACTGGGCTTGAAGATTTTAAATTTATTTCTTCATTTTTGTTACCNAATAAATTTATTAATTCATCATTTACAATTTTAACTACCATTTGACCTGGAGTAGTGGACTCTATGATTTCTTGTCCAATAGCTTTTGGCTTAACTCTTTCTATAAAATTTTTTGTGACTTGAAGCGAGACATCTGCTTCCAGTAATGCCTGTCTAATTTCTACTAAACCAATATCAACTTGCTCTTTAGTTAAAGAAGGAGCCTGTTTTAATTTAGAAAAAATATTTTCTAATCTATTTGTTAAATTTTCAAACATTTATAATCACCCAACACCTATCGCACCAGTGGGCGAACCCTCGCTGACTGGTGTCGATCCTCTTATTTCTAAGAGCACCGCAAAAACACATGNATTTGCGGAAAGTGGCTGAAGTTACAATTAGGGGTTTTAAAAGTCAATGAATAATTATACTAATCAATTATGGCANCGATTAANGCTTATAGAATGGATGGATTAGGAAATGATTTTATCATCATAGATAGAAGAGAAAACTTTATAGAAATAAAAAAGAATAAAATCATTGAGCTTGGAAATAGGGCTAATATTGGCTTTGACCAAATAATCTTTATCGAAAAACAGAGAGAAGACTCTTATCCAATTACAATTTATAACTCTGATGGTGGGGAAGTAAGTGCGTGTGGAAATGGAGCAAGATGNGTGGCTTATCTTTTNAGTGAAAACTTAAATACNAAAAAAATACAAATTAAAACAAATAACAGATTACTTAATGCGAAAATAGTTGGGGATTTTCAGGTAGAGCTGGAAATGGGAAAACCNTTATTTGNGTCTGAAGAGATACCACTGTCAAAAAAAATTAATCCTAGCAACGTAGTTTTGGATATTAATGATCAAAAGTTTTCTGAAGGTTTTTGTGTTAACGTAGGAAATCCGCATATAATTTTTTTTGATAAAAATTATCTGAAGCATGACTTAAGGGTTATAGGTCCTAAAATTGAAAATCATGATCTATTTCCAGAAAAAACTAATGTTACATTTGCTAATGTAATTGATAAAAAAAATATCGAAGTTAACGTTTGGGAACGTGGCGCGGGACTTACAAAAGCTTGTGGCACAGCTGCTTGCGCAACTGCTGTTGCTTCTTTTTCTAAAAATCTCACTGAAAGAAAAGTACAAATTGCTTTTGATCAAGGGTCTTTAAAAATTGAGTATAATAAAGATAAAAATATTTTTATGACAGGACCTGTTTCAAAAATTNATAAANTAAGTATTNCAATATAATGAATTTATTAGAAAAATTTAAATTAGGATTAAATAAAAGTTCTTCCTCTTTATCTGAGGGAATAAATAANATCTTTAAAAAGAGAAAAGTTGATCAAGANATTTTACAAGAATTTGAAGATTTATTAATTGGTTCAGATGTTGGTATTGAAACTGCTCAAAATCTTAAGAATGATTTTGAAAAATTTAGAATAGATAAAAAAATAGATGATCACAAAGAAATTCTTAAATTGTTNGCTGATAAACTTTCTCTAGAACTACTTAAGTACGAAAAGAATTTAAATGACCTTGGAAATAATAAGTCTGCAGTTATTGTTGTCTCAGGTGTAAATGGAGTTGGAAAGACTACAACGATTGGAAAAATGGGAAAATTTTTTAAAGACAATAACAAGTCAGTTGTTTTTGGAGCCGCAGATACTTTCAGGGCTGCTGCTATTGATCAATTAGAGCTTTGGGCTAGAAAAATAAAAGTGGATATTATCAAATCTGAAACTGGTAGCGATCCCGCGTCTGTAGCTTTCAAGACTGCTGANTTCACCAAAAAAAATCGTATTGATATTGCACTNATAGATACAGCNGGAAGATTACAAAACAAAAAAAACTTAATGGAGGAATATAAAAAAATAATCAATGTTTTAAAAAAAATAGATAATGATTATCCTAATGAAATAATTTTAGTTCTTGATGCTACAACAGGGCAGAACGCTTTAAACCAAGTAGAAGAATTTTCTAAAATACATAACTTGACTGGCTTAATAATTACTAAATTAGATAGTACTGCAAAAGGTGGTATAGTTTTAGCCATCTGTAAGAAATACAAATTACCAATAATTGCTGTTGGGATGGGAGAAAAAGAAGACGACCTTCAACCCTTTAAAGCAGATTTGTTTGCAAAAACTTTGCTCTCAATTAATTAATATTTATTTATAAAGTTTTTTATTTCTGAAAGTAAATTATCATTGAAAGTAAGCATGTGATCATCCTCTTCTACTTGTAAAAATTTTTTTGGTTTATTTGCAATTTCAAATAATCTTTTTCCCATATAGAATGGAACGATGTTATCCCTTTTACCATGCATTATCAAAATTGGAGTTTTTATGTTTTTAATTTTTTTTTCTGAATTATATTTATCTTTTAATAACAATTTCACTGGTAAATATGGATAATAAATTTTTGCTGCTTTTTCCATTGATGTGTATGGTGACTCCAAAATGATACTATTAAATTTATTTGATTGACCAATTTCAACCACAACTCCTGTTCCAAGTGATTCTCCATATAATATAATGTTTTCGGTTGCGACGCCCTTGTCGTTTAACCATTTCACTGCCTTTTTTGCATCTTCATATAGATTGATCTCATTAGGCTTTCCAGAGTTACCACTAAAGCCTCTCCAAGAAATAATTAAAACGTTCAAGTTTAGTTCATTAAATCTGTTGAGCTTGTATGATCTATTAAATAAATTTCCTGCATTTCCGTGTAGAAATAAAATTGTTTTATATTTTTTTAAATCTTTTTCAATCAACCAAGACTTTAGTTTAATATTTTTATCAACTTCTATAAAAAGTTCTTTGTAATTAAAATTAATAGGATCGTCTAAATAATTGTTTTCGCTGGGAAGATAAAGTAATTTTCTTTGATTTACATAAATCAAAGTTAACAAAATCAAATAAATTACTAATGTAGAAGAAATTAGAATATAAATATATTTCATATTGTTTTTATTTTTCTTGCTATATATACACCAGCAAAAACTAATGCACCTCCATAATAATGGAAAGGCAGTAACATTTCTTCAAAAAGAATAATTCCAAATATTGCACCATAAACAGCGAACAAATAAAGCGTGAATCCTGTTAACGATGCACCTAAATATCTTTGTACCTTTGTGTACAAACTAAATGCGATTATACCTGGTGAAATAGCAGCAAACAAAACCCATGCTAAAAAAGTAGAATTGAATTTGGTATCAAAAAATAAAGATTCTTCTAATATATAAAAAGGAAACAATGAGATGAAACCAAAAAAGGCAATTAAAGTAAATCTTCCCATTAAACTAAATTTACTTTTCCAGTTTAAAAGATAAATTGAATATAGGGCCCAACCAATTGCAGCACCTAACATCCAAAAATCTCCNGTAGTAAAACTAAAATTTATTAGGTAATTAAAATTACCTTTTGTAATTATAGTGATAACTCCGATCAAACAAATTATGAGTCCTACTATTCTATTTAAACTAATTTTTTCACTAAACAAAAATACCGACAGAATTACAATAAAAACTGGAGAGGAGGTATATATGATTCCCATATTAGCCATTGTGGTAGACATNCCAGCAATAAAAGGNAATGCTCCACAAACTCCACACCCCATNAAACCCAAGAAAAATAATTTATAAAATTCTTTTTTTAAAAATTTTCTTTTTTTATAAATTTCAGAATAAAAAAAAGGTAATAAAATTAGAAATACAAAAAACCATCTCCAAAAAGCTAATGAGATTGGCGGAACATATTCTACACCGCCTCTTGCAACTATTATATTTGTTGCCATAAATATAGGCTGTACAAATAATAATATATAAGGAAAAAAATTATTATTTTTTGTCGTAGAAGGCTTCATAAAGCATCATGACAATTACTATTCCCATTAGAATATAAACTGGCAAAACGTCGGTGAAACCAATCATCATAGATCTTGTTAAAGTAGTTGCTAATCCAAGTAGAAAAGCAATACATAAAACACATCCGGTAATAGTAGCAAATTTTCTATTCATCTTTACAATTTTTCTCCAACCAATTAGCAGTTCCTAAAAATCTTAAATCATCTAACTTGTCACCAACAAGCTGTACACCTAATGGTAAGTCATTTTCACCGGTAAGTAAAGGAAGTGAAATAGCTGGTAATCCCATATAGGTCCAAATTTTTTGAAAATCTGCACTGCCGGTGGACTTCAAGCCTTTGTCTGCAACTCCGCTGGAAGATGGAGTAATAATACCATGGTAGTCCTCAAAAACTTCTTTGTAAGACTCGTAACTTCTTTTCATAAAATCTATGGCATCTGTATATTCTTTCGCTGAATATTTTAATCCCCTTCCAATCGCCTCCCTCATCTCTTTTGAAAGTTTTGTTTTATCTTTATTATANTAAACCTGAAAATTATTAGCTAAATCAGTTTCATGAATAATTTGGTGAAATTTAGGAATTTCTTTAAAATATGAGGGAGTATCAAAGATCTCAATATTTTTTTTAAAATTTTTAATCAAAAATTCAAAAGCTTTTTGAGACTCTTTGCCAATATTTTTCCACTTGTCAGTTTTATAAAAAATGAATTTTGGTTCAAAATGCGGTCCTTCATCACAAACTTTAAGCATATCATCTGCAGCAAAATGAACTGTCGNTGGATCATATAAATCTTTTTTAATTAAAGATTTTGCTAGTAAAGCCACATCTTTAACTGTTTTACCAAAAACTCCCATTGTGTCTAATTTATCAGAACACTTTAGCACTCCACTTCTCGAGATTAAGCCGTAAGAGGGTTTGTAACCAACCACCCCACAGTAGGAAGCAGGTCTNATTATTGAACCTCCAGTTTGAGATCCAATCGAAAGATGGGCCATGTGAGATGCGACTACAGCAGCTGATCCACTTGATGATCCACCAGGAGTTCTTGTGTAATCGTGAGGATTAGTTGTTTTGCTAGGATGTATATATGCTAATTCACAGGTTACCGTTTTACCCATAATAATCGCACCAGCATTTTTTAAAAGATTCACTATTTCAGAGTCCTGAGAGCTTGACATTTTTTTCCGAAAAACTGTGCCACATTCTGTCGGCATGTCAAACGTGCCAATAATATCTTTTACAGCTATAGGTAGGCCATGAAGTGCTCCCAAAGGTTTGCCTGACTTTCTGTACTCGTCTTTTTCTTTTGCTTTTTCAATTAGAAGTTTTTTGTCAAAGAAGGCCCAAGCCTTGACATCTTTATCAAATTTTTTAATTCTTTCTATATAAGCTTCGCAAACTTCGACTGAAGATATTTCACCTTTTTTAATCTTCTCAACTAAATCGTGAGCCGAGGTTGTTGTAATATTTTCCATGGAAAATTAATTTGCAAATAATGTGTCGGGTAACCACAATGCGATACCTGGAAATAGGTACATCAAAACCATTGATAAAATTACTATCGATAAAAATGGCATTATTCCTCTAAATATTTCCATTAACTCAACATTTTTAGTTTGAACTCCCTTTAAATAATATGCTGACATGGCCATGGGGGGAGTTAAAAATGAAGTTTGAAGGTTAAGTGCAATTAACATAGCAAAGAAATACGGATTAACACCAAAGAATTCTACAAGAGGTAAAAAAATTGGAACAAAAATAATTAAAATTTCTGTCCACTCTAATGGCCAACCTAAAAGAAAAATTATTATCTGTGTAATAACCAAAAATTGCCAAGGTTGTATATTCATAGATTTAAAGAAATGTTCAAATACCTCGTGACCACCTAAATACGAGAATACTGATGCAAATGTCCAAGAACCAATAAACAGCCACATTATCATTGCTGTTGTTTTAGCTGTAAGAAATACTGACTCTTTAAAATTTTTCCATTTTAATGTTTTATAAAAATAAGAAAGCACTAATGATCCAAAAGCGCCTACAGCTGCAGCTTCAGCAGGTGTAGCAATTCCAGCTAGGATGGTGCCTAAAACTAAAAT
>FUFK010039063.1_pt1 | contig 11912 bp, 6 predicted proteins | sample 1021851 | NCBI WGS metagenome assembly FUFK01 (sample SAMEA51879418, study PRJEB19060) | metagenome
CCGGAGAGGATGAATTCTTTTGTCTGTGCATCACGATCAAAATGGAGCGATGGATCTTCCTCCAGAATCTTATGGATCGCTACTGAAATCTTTTCTTCGTCCGAGCGGGATTTGGGCTCTATGGCAAAGGCAATGGCTGCTTCCGGATACTCAACCTTTGGATAGACTATCGGGTTGGATTTATCGCAGAGTGTATCGCCGGTTTGAGTTTCGCGGAGTTTTACTACAGCGACAATGTCGCCGGTATGTGCCTCGGAAATTTTCTCGAGATGTTTACCGGAGATGTAATGAAGCGAGCCGAGACGTTCCGCCGTGTCACGTGTTGAATTATAAACAGTTGCATCTGCAGAAATTTTCCCGCTGATTACTTTGAAAACATTGATGCGTCCGGCAAAAGGATCTGCGATAGTGCGAAAAACGTAAGCGGAGAAAGGCTCGTTATCGGAATAACGACGTGAAATGCGTTCGCCGTTTGAATCAGCAGCGGCAAAGCCGTATTCAGCTTCATGGGCCGCAGGTGTAGGAGCGAATTCAATGATATGATCCAGAAGAATCTGAAGACCCACAAGCGTTATTGAAGAGATTGCATAAACGGGGCAAAGTTTGCTGTTTGCGATAGCTTTGGCAAGATTCGGATAAATATCCTCTTCCGGAAGAGTCCCATCTGCAAAGTATTTCTCCATCAGAGAGTCATCCGATTCAGCAACAAGCTCAATCAGACGTTCGCGTGTGCGTTCGAATATGTCACGGCCGGCTTCAGGGATTGGGATTTCACGTGATTGTCCGCGTTCATCGAATTCATAGGCCTTTTGATGAACAACGTCAACGACGCCGCGGAAATCGCCTTCTTTTCCGATGGGCAGCGTAAAAGGAACAATAGAACGGGCAAAACAGGATGTCGCAGTTTCAAGGGCGTGCCCGAAATCCGCATGTTCTTTGTCGATTTTATTGATTACCATGAAACGCGGCAATAAAAATTCGTTGGCGTATTGCCACGTTTTTTCTGTCTGAACCTCTATGCCGTGGACGCCATCAACTACGACCAAAGCGCAGTCGGCTACGCGTAAAGCGGGGCGTGCATGGGCGACGAATGCAGCGTATCCGGGCGTGTCAATCAGGTTTATCTTGGTGTCTTTATACTCGGAATAAGCAAGATTATTGTTGAGGGTGATTTTTCGGGCGATGGCATCCTCGTCGTAATCTGTTACGGTAGTACCTTCATCTACCTTGCCCCAGCGATTTGTTGTCCCGGCGACGTGGAGAAGGGAACTGACGAGCTGGGTTTTACCCGCGTCGCCGTGTCCGATGACAGCCAGATTTCGTATGTTCTCCTTTGAATAAGCTTTCATCTTCGGCAAGATCTCCTTTAATGACGGATTTTCACCGGCGGCCTACTGCAAAGGTTTGCAGGAATTTACCTCGAAGTGTTGGCAGGACGAGGAAAGCCGGCGACCCACAATTAATTGTTGGTAAGCAACTAATTTACGGATATTCAGGCGATTTTGCAAGATATCAATAATTGAAATGAGAAATTTTGTGCTTCTGATGTTATTATTTGCGCCTGGGCAATTTTTAGTTTTCCGGTGATTTCCAGTGTTGGTTACTGAATTACGGGGGCAAATTTTTTACAATAACTGCGTCTAAATGAATAATGCCGCTAAGCGAATACTGCGGCGGACGAGGAAAAAGAATTATGTTTGGATCCAGATTGGTGTTTTTCTATCCCGCTGTACGTCGGATATTTGCATCGGCGGGTATTATTGCGGGGTTATTTGGCCAGTTGTCCGTATTCAGCCAGATTATACCCGTTAGTGATGTTACCGGCAGCTCGAGCGTTTTTATTTTGAGAAACAATTCGGCTCCCGGACAGCGGCGATTTGTCTCGACAACACGGCCGACCCGTACGAAAAGCGAACGGCTGGCAAGCGCAAAACGGGTCAATGATCAATACACAACGCTTATCAAGACGAATCCGCGACGAATCCGTACTGCATCAGTTGATCCGAAAAACCTTCCGCCGGATACGAGAATCAAGCAAATGCCACGTGAAGAAGCTTCGAAATTATTCGCCGGTGTCGGCGAATATTACATGGACCGGAATGAATATGACAATGCGATAGATTTCTTCCGTGAAGCTCTTTCAATGAAGCCCGATAATAAAATTGCCGCTAACGGCTTGAGCGAGGCATTGGCTCTCAAGGGTAACGACCTGCTTGTAAAAGATAATTTTCCGATTGCGCGAAGCTTCTTTGAAGAATCTCTCAAATACAACGAGAAAAATGCCCCGGCATATTTCGGACTTGCAGAGGTTCTAACAGAGCTCGGCAAAGATGACGAAGCGATTTCATATTATGAAAAGGCTCTTAACACGGACAAGGATCTGTCAGAAATCTACACGACGCTTGGAGCTCTGTATTATCAAAAGGGTGAAATTGCCAAAGCGGACAACCTTTTAACCCGTGCGGTTGCCGATAATCCGAATGACGCACAGGCACAGCATTTTCTCGGCCTCGTACGGCTGACGCAAAACCGAAATGCCGAAGCACTGGCTGCATTGACAAAGGCGGCAGAACTTAATCCGTCAAATGCCGAAACTCAGTATTACCTGGGCGAGGCACTCTCGCGCGTTAACCGCCAGGCTGAGGCAATTGCGGCATACACCCGTGCTACATCCCTTAAACCTGCTTATTTTGAAGCATGGCTTGCGCTGGGCAGCGCGCATTATGCTTCGGGTAATTATAAGGATGCTGTAGATGCATTCACCAGAGCCACGAAGATTCAGAACACAAACCCCGTTGCTTTCAACAATCTGGCTGACGCTTTTATGCAAATCCCTGATTACAATCAGGCCGAGGCGAATTATAACCTTGCTGCCATGTTTACTGAGCGAAAAGAAGGATTTAGCCGTGAAGATGCGGCAGATATGTATAGCAAGGCAGCTTTTGCAGTGGCCAGACAATGTGAGTTAAACATTGCACAACGTTTGCCATGCCGCTGGGACGCCGCCGTCAGTTATCTGGAAAAAGCAGCTTCGCTCGGCAATCTCGGAATCGACACGGCAAATCTCGGCTGGGCATATTACAACGCAGCCCGGGCAGATATTGCCGCCGGCAGGGCAGCTGAAGCAAGGCCTAAACTTGAAAAGGCCAAAGAGTACCTCCAACGTGCCATTGCGGCAAATTCCGCGAGTTATGTAACAGGAGCATTGCTGAACTACGGAATGGCTCTGAGTGATTTAGGTGAGTATGCTGCCGCAGTTGATGCACTTTCAAAGGTCGTTAAAGCCGAGCCGAAATGGGCTTTTGCAATCAATGAGCTTGGAATTGCATACCGTAAACAGGAGAAGTTTAAGGAAGCAGCCGAGCAATTCAAAAAAGCAATATCAGTTGACAAGAATTTTGCTGCGGCGTATTACAATCTTGGCGAATCGCAATTTCGTGCCGGTAATCTTGCCGAAGCACGTAAAGCGTGGGAATCATTACGAAAAATGGGCCGCAATGATCTGGCTGCCCAATTGGATGTGGTTACCAAAGGAGCACTTAGAAGTCGATAGAGAATGACTCGAAAGGCTCATTAATGAAATTGGCGAGGGCCGCTAAAAAGCTTGCCGGCTCTCGCGATTTTCATTTATAGAAAATTCAGTTGCCGGGATAAGCTTTCCGGTCTTGCCCGGCGTCTCAAATCTTCGCACCAAACGTGAGTCAATTGGTTTTTTCGGAAAACATACCTCTTGCGCCGTTTACAACCATGTCAGTGGGCGGGCCTGCACGTTATTTTATGGAGGCGGCTACGGAAAATGATATCCGCGAAGCTATCGAATTTACTAAAAAGAATTCAATGCCAATTTTTTTCTTTTCCGGTGGAAGCAACATCGTCGTCTCGGATAGTGGATTTGACGGACTGGTTGTGCGTATTGCTGTTAAAGGAAGAGAGTTTGTTCAATTGTCCGGGGAAATTGTCGAGGTGCGGGCCGGGGCAGGTGAAAATTGGGATTCTTTCGTTGCGGATGTAGTAAAAGAAGAGCTTTGGGGAATAGAATGCCTGAGCGGAATCCCTGGTTCGGTTGGCGGTACTCCGATACAAAATGTAGGCGCCTATGGGCAAGAGGTGTCGGAAACGATTACCGAAGTAGTATGTCTTGAACTTGCCAGCGGGGAAATTAAATGCATTCCGAATTCCGAATGCGGTTTTTCCTATCGCAAAAGTCGTTTCAATTCAACAGATTCGGGGAAGTTTGTTGTTCTTCACGTACGGTTTCGACTAAGGAAGAACGGCACTCCGAATTTGCGATATCCTGAAATTGCAACAAAATTGTCCGACAAAAATCCAAATATTCTGGAAATTCGCAATACTATTCTTGATATCAGGCGTTCGAAGGCAATGGTTTTCGACCCGACCGACCCAAATTCGAGGAGCGCCGGTTCATTTTTCAAAAATCCGATAGTTTCGGTTGATGAATCTCAAAGACTTCAGGATCTGATACCGGGTCTTCCGGTATTTCCTGCTGAAGACGGGTTTGTGAAAGTGCCGGCTGCTAAATTAATCGAGGCGGCAGGTTTCAAACGCGGTTATCGGCTCGGAAATGCCGGTATTTCCGAACGCCACTCTTTAGCGATTACAAATCGCGGCGGTGCGACGGCCAAAGAGATAGTTTCGCTTGCGCGTCTGATCCGCGGCGAAGTTGCGGAGCGATTCAATATACTTTTGACACCCGAGCCGGTTTTTGTAGGTATTGAATTATAAAACAGATATACAAATACACGCAGATTGAAGTTTCACTAATTCCAATGCTTTCAGTAGTTTAAAGTGTTAAAAAAAACGGTCAATTCCATGACCCTTCCGATTTGTTTTCAAAAAAAATATATTTACCGAAAATCTGAAAAATTAAGGCAAAAAATGAGCACGAAATACGTCCTTACAATGTCTTAATCTGCCCGTTCGTTTTGAGGGCAGCGGCAGGCTCCGGAAACGGCTTTTGGGGTTATGGTTGCAACCGCAAGCAGAATCAATAATTTAGGGTCGCAAAGAGCATTTGCGGTCTTGGTCGTCTATTCAATGCTGGTGACGTTGTTCGGAGTCTTTCCTGCGGACGTCCAGGCATCAGGCGATTTGGTCCCGACCGACGATTTATCCGGCGGAGCAAGCGTTTTTGTGTTTCGTAAATCCCGTAAGCAGCCACAGGAACGCGGGGCAGTTAAAAGTTTCAGATCGGCTGCGGGAGCGGTAAAACGCAGGGAAAGCCTAAAGGCGCAAATAGAGACCGCAAGAAAGCGCAAGGCTGAACAGGCACGCGCAAGGGCTGCGGCAATTGCGCGCGCTCGTGCACGGGAGAGAAACGCCCGGCTGAAGCTTTCCAACACCTTGGCCGAACGTGCCGAAGCCCAAATGTCCCGGGGCGAAATTGCAGGCGCAATGGTCAATTTTCGCGAATCCTTAAAACTTAATCCGGCTAACAAGGAAGCCGCGGAAGGTCTTAGCTCAGCATTGACAGCCTTTGCCATAGAGACGGCAGGGCCCGGAAATAACGCGGCAGCGATTCCATATCTGGAAGAAGCTGTCAAACTTGACCCGCAAAATGCAGCTGCTTATGCAAAACTTGGCGATTTGTACGACGCCGCCGGTCAGAATGAAAAGGCTTTGACGGCCTACCGTAATGCCGTTCGTCTTGATCCGGAATTTACGGCTGTTTATTTGCCGTTAGGACTTGCACTGGCAGAGGCCGGAAATGCGGCGGAGGCTGAGGAATATTTGGCAAAGGCCAAGGCAGCAGGATTCGAAAGCCCGGAATCACGTTTAGCTTACGCCTTGATACTTGCCGACAAGGGGCGATATGCAGAGGCTTTGGAAATTTATGACCAAATAATCGCTACAGAACCCGGCAATGCGGCTGCATGGTATCAAAAGGGAGCCGTGCTTGCCAAATCGGGCGACTTGGATAAAGCTGTCGCTGCCTATCGGCAGGCTGTCGCTTTAGAACCGACGCTGGCATCGGCCTGGTTTGACCTTGGCGTCATTCTTTTCAATCGCGACGATTACAACGGTGCTTTGACCGCATATCAACGCGTGGTAGAACTCGAACCGCAGAATTATCGCGCGCAGTTCTATCTGGCCAGCACTTTTCGTCTTCTTGAGCGATATCAGGAGGCAAACGCACATTACAAACTAGCTGAGCCCGGATTCAAAAACAATCCTGACCTTTACAGCGAATGGGGCTTTTGTCTGGGGAAAACGAATGAATGGGATAAATCCATAGAACGTCTCAATACCGCACGGGAACTTAGCCCCGGAGCGGTTGACAACAATAATACCGGCTGGGGTTATTACAATGCGGCGCGTGCGGATAAGGCGGCAAAGCGCGACCAGCAGGCAACCGTCAAACTGGAACTTGGCAAACAATATCTGGAGAAAGCGATTGCCGAAGATCCGGCGATGGAGGCCGCATATCTGAATCTGGGAGCTACAAACAATTCTCTTGGCGATTTTGAAGCCGCCGCAAAATACCTGAAAAAAGCCCTGGAATTAAATCGTGATTGGATTATTGCAATAAATCAGCTTGGTCTCGCTTACCGGGGTGCAAACGATCTTTCCAATGCATTAGCGATGTTTCAAAGGGCAACTACGCTCGATGGCAACAACGTATTTGGCCTTTATAATCTAGGCGAAGTTTACTACCTTACCGGAAATAAAAAGGAAGCCAGGAAAGTGCAGGACCGCCTGCAGCGTCTCAACCCTGCGATGGCAGGGAGGCTCGGTGACGTGCTGAGCGGCAAGATTGCAATTGATGCCGCCAAACAGAAAATCGAGAGTAAAGTGCCTAAAATTCCCAGAATTCCTTTTTAAATTATTTCTCCGGATTGTTTCGCCAGATTGTCTTTTTTATTAGATTATGTAAACTTATTGCCGTAACACGCTACTCCGACAACGTGAAACGACAATACGAAATCGATAAGGCAGGTTTTGAGGCCCTGCTGTCACTCCTCTCAGATGATAGGGAAGAAGCCGGTCGGCTTTATGAACGGCTGCGGCTGGGTCTTATCAGGTTTTTTCAGGCAAGAGGATGCAGCGACTGCACCGGCCTTGCCGACGAAACGCTGAACCGCGTTGCAGTAAAAATCGGCGATTTCGATCCTAAATTAAACAATAAGCCGACATCTTTCATATTCGGGTTTGCAGCCAAGGTTTTTCTTGAACATAACCGTAGCATTGAACGCTCGCTCAGGCGTCTTGAATCAGGGGCGCATTCCATTATCATTCCCGGCGAAGATAATGGCGGCGAAGAAGATGAAAATCTGGACAAACTGCAAAAATGCCTGGCAAGGCTATCCAAAGCGGACCGGGATCTCGTATTGCGTTATTACAGTAAAGAAAAAGGCGACCGGATTAAGCTCCGTAAGGTGATGGCCAGAGAACTCGGTATTTCCACAACGGCATTGCATACCCGCATTTTCCGCATCCGCAGTTCATTGAAGAAGTGTCTTGAAGAATCCTCCCAGGAATCTAAAAAATGCTGAAAAATCTCCTCCCGGATTCTTACAGCAAAATACGTGAGGCAAAGATTGCTAATGACTCTAGACCGCAAATCGGCGAAGGCGTATCTATTAGGACTTAGTGGTAAATCAGAAACTGAAAGAATCGAGCGTTTGCTGCTCGAGGACGAGAAAGCTCCTGAAATATTGTTTGCTCTCGAGAATGAGTTGATAGAGGACTATATCGAGGGCATTCTGCCGGAAAAGGAACGATTGGCTTTCGAAAGCCATTTTCTCGACTCCGAAGAGCGACGCGAGCAGGTAAAAGAGATTGCAATGTTAAAACGGCTGGCTTCGGGCGAACACCGCGCCATTTCGTCCGTTGAAGAAGAGCCGCAAAAAAGCAATTCTCTTAGTTTCTGGCTTTATCTGGCCGTTATTGTAATAACCCTTGCATTGGTCATATTTGCCGGTTGGCGTTTTTTCGGGCCGGCTGCTTTCATTCCACTTTCAGACTTGAGTCCGGAGTCGGGGCCGCCGTATTTTTGTAAACCACGCGATTTGGTTATACTGACTGTTTAACCCTCGATTCGCGTAATGCCAAAAAGAACAGATATAACGAAAATTCTCGTCATCGGATCAGGTCCCATTGTTATAGGACAAGCCTGTGAGTTTGATTATTCGGGGACGCAGGCCTGCCGTGCATTGAGGCAGGAAGGTTACAGCGTAATCCTTGTAAATTCCAATCCGGCAACGATAATGACGGATCCGGAAATTGCAGACCGTACGTACATCGAACCCCTGACGATTGAAAGTCTGGAGGCAATAATAGAGACCGAACGGCCGGATGCATTACTGCCAACCGTCGGCGGGCAAACCGGTTTGAATCTTTCCGTTGAACTCTACGAAACGGGAATTCTGGAAAAATATGGTGTTCGTTTAATCGGGGCAAACATTAATGCCATAAAAATCGGCGAAGACCGCGAACTTTTCAAACAGGCGATGGACGAAATCGGAATTCCCTCGCCGCGCGGCGGCTTTGCGCATTCGCTCAAAGAGGCTTGGGAAATCGTCGGGGAAATAGGTTATCCGGCAATTATCCGTCCCGCTTTTACTTTAGGCGGGACCGGCGGCGGGACTGCCTACAATCCTGAGGAGTTCGAAGAGATTGCCCGTCGCGGGCTGGAGGCATCGCCTGTCAGTCAGATTCTGGTTGAAGAATCCATTCTCGGTTGGAAAGAATTCGAGCTGGAGGTAATGCGTGACCTCAATGACAATGTTGTTATCGTCTGCTCGATTGAAAATTTCGATCCGATGGGCGTACACACCGGCGATTCAATTACCGTTGCACCGGCACAGACATTGAGCGATGTGGAATATCAGCGTCTGCGGGATATGGCAAAGGCCTGCATTCGTAAAGTCGGGGTAGAAACCGGCGGTTCGAACATACAATTTGCCGTTAATCCAGTTAACGGCGATATCCGTATAATCGAAATGAATCCGCGCGTTTCGCGCTCGTCGGCTTTGGCTTCAAAGGCGACCGGATTCCCGATAGCTAAAATCGCCGCAAAACTTGCCATTGGTTACACATTGGATGAAATCCCGAACGATATTACGAAGAAAACGCCGGCATCGTTTGAACCAACAATAGACTATGTAGTTACAAAGATTCCAAAATGGGCGTTTGAAAAATTTCCCGGTGCCGAAGACGTATTGGGAACGCAGATGAAGTCCGTCGGCGAAGTAATGGCTATTGGACGCACATTCAAAGAATCGCTTTTCAAAGGCCTGCGTTCGCTCGAAGCAGTAAAACCGCTGCGGCTTGTTGACGTTCCGGACGAAGAACTGCAGAGAAAACTTGCCAGACCGAATTCTCAACGCTTTTCCTATATCACTTACGCACTGCAAAACGGATATACGATTGAGGAAATCCATCGCCTTACGCGGATAGATCCATGGTTTCTGGACCAATTGAAACAGGTGATGGAACTGCAGGCATCGCTCGGCCACAAGAGCCTGAGCGAATATTCCGTTGAAGAAATGCGAAAGGCAAAGGAATTCGGTCTATCGGATCGCCGCCTTGCTTTCCTGACGGGTGCGGGCGAAGGCGAAGTCCGGACCCGCCGGCAGGAACTCGGAATCTCACCCGTTTTCAAACGCGTCGATACCTGCGCGGCTGAATTTGAATCCTTTACACCGTATTTGTATTCGGCCTACGAGGAAGAATGCGAAGCTCAGCCGCAAAATCGGCGAAAAATAATGATTCTGGGGAGCGGCCCGAACCGCATCGGACAAGGAATCGAGTTTGATTACTGTTGCTGCCATGCAAGTTTTGCACTTCGCGACGCCGGTTTTGAAACGATAATGGTTAATTGCAATCCGGAGACTGTATCTACGGATTACGATACATCGGACCGGTTATATTTCGAACCGCTGACCTTTGAAGACGTGATGAACATAGTCGAAAAGGAGCGGCCCGAAGGCGTGATTGTTCAATTCGGAGGACAGACGCCGCTGAACCTTTCCGGAAAGTTAAACGAAGCCGGCGTACCGATAATCGGAACACCGCCGGATTCAATCGACCTGGCCGAAGACAGAAAGCGTTTCTCGGCTCTTTTGCGGGAACTGAACATTCCGCAACCGGCTAACGGAACTGCTGTTTCGGCAGATGAAGCCAGAATTATCGCCGCAAAGATCGGCTATCCTGTTGTCGTCAGACCAAGTTTCGTGCTGGGCGGCCGGGCAATGGCGATTGTCTATGACGAATCCTCTCTTACGGACTACATGCGCACGGCGGTTGATTCCTCGCCTGAAAAACCGATTCTGATTGATAAATTCCTTGAAAGAGCGGCGGAAATCGATGTTGATGCAATTGCGGATTCAACGGCAGTGGTAATAGCCGGAATCCAGGAACACATAGAGGAAGCAGGAATACATTCGGGCGACTCTTCCAGCGTGCTGCCGGCGCAAAAAATAGCTTCGGAGCACCTTGAAACAATCCAGCATTACACGCGGCTGCTGGCAAAGGCTCTCGGAGTTTGCGGCCTGATGAATATCCAGTTTGCCATCAAAGACGACCGCGTTTACGTGCTGGAAGTAAATCCCAGAGCATCGCGGACAGTTCCTTTTGTTGCCAAAGCAACGGGCGTGCCCATCGCAAAAATTGCCTCGCTCATTATGGCCGGTGCGATTAGGCTGGAAGACCTTTCTCTGCCCGCAGTGCTTCCCGTTCCGAATATATTCGTCAAATCTCCGGTATTTCCATTTAAAAAGTTTGCAGGAGTCGATCCGATCCTGGGCCCCGAGATGCACTCAACAGGCGAAGTAATGGGCGTCGGTGAAACATTCGGTGAGGCTTATGGCAAGGCGATGGAAGGCACGGGGCTACGGCTGCCATTGTCGGGCAAGGCGTTTATTTCCGTAACTGAAGCAGATAAAGGACAAGCCGGAATTTTGGCACGCCGGCTCAGTAAACTCGGATTCAGGCTGGTCGCGACGATTGGTACGGCAAAGCGGCTCCGCGAGATCGGTCTGGAATGCGAGGACGTCTTTAAGGTCAACGAAGGACGCCCGAACATTGCCGACCTGATCCGTCAGGGAGAAATCGCTCTAATAATAAACACACCGCTCGGGAAAACTTCTCATTTCGATGAAAAAGCAATCCGAAAGGCCGCTTTGGAGTTCAACGTGCCTTGCGTTACAACAATTACCGGAGCCGAAGCATTGGTTGAAGCGATCACCAGTAAGTTAAACAGCGGTTCTCTCGTGGTCAGATCCCTGCAGGAAATTCATTCCGCTTCAGCCTCTTTTGCTCCGGATTTCGCCCGCGCTGCCAAATAGATTCCGGCCAGTCTGTTCTTGACCTTCAGAGCCGATTGCAATAACTTAACCGAAGCAAATACAGACTATTCGGAAAGATATTTGATGACAGAAGCAATTCAGGACCGGGAAGTAATTGGCGGCCATCTGCTTGTAATCGGCGGCGCGGAGGATAAATTCAATGAACGGCGTATTCTCAGGAAGTTTTTGGAGCTTGCGGGCGGCGAGCGGGCTGAGGTGCTGATTATCCCCGTCGCATCTGATTTTCCGGAATTCGCTGCCGATATTTATACTCAGGCATTTCGAAATCTCGGCATTGCGGCACCGCGAATTCTGCGTGCGACTTCACGTCAGGACGTTTTTCAGGCAAATCCGGACGAACTTTTAGATGGAATAACCGGCGTTTTTATAACCGGCGGCGATCAAATGCGTCTGGTTTCGACGCTTGGCGGGACGGAATTTGCTGCCAAACTGCGCCGGATGGTACGCGAAACAGAACTTGTCTTGGCAGGAACCAGCGCCGGTGCCGCCGGAATGAGCACCTCGATGATTGTTCGCGGCGAGACGACCTCCAAGCCTTACAAAAGCGCCGTCAGGCTATCGCCGGGGCTCGGATTTCTGAAAAAT
>FUFK010050180.1_pt1 | contig 11908 bp, 10 predicted proteins | sample 1021851 | NCBI WGS metagenome assembly FUFK01 (sample SAMEA51879418, study PRJEB19060) | metagenome
ACCCAAACAATTTTAAAAAATTTTTAATCATCCAATGAAAATTAGTGCGATTTTTTAAGTGTCAATGAATGTTGTGTGTTATTCGAATGTTTCTAGCTCATCGATCATTCCAGAGATCATTGATAAGCCTTTTGTCCAAAATTTTGGATCGCTAGCGTCTAAATCAAAAGGTTTAAGAAGTTCTTTATGATGCTTAGATCCACCGGCAGACAACAAATTAAAATATTTATCCTCAAACCCTTTTGGATTTTCCTTGTAAGTAGCATAAAGAGCGTTAACCAAACCATCGCCAAATGCATAAGCGTAAACGTAAAAGGGGGAATGAACGAAGTGGGGTATGTAACTCCAAAACGTCTCATAACCATCTACAAATTCAAATGCTGGACCTAGACTTTCAGATTGAACGGACATCCATAGAGAGTTGATGTCTGATGGCGTAAGTTCTCCGCTTTTTCGGGCATTGTGAAGCTTGCACTCAAAATCGTAGAAAGCTATCTGTCTAACGACAGTATTTATCATATCTTCAACTTTGTTTGCCAATAAGACCTTTCGTTCATTTTTATCACATGACTGATCTAGCATTTGTTGAAAAGTAAGCATTTCTCCAAATACAGATGCCGTTTCGGCAAGTGTGAGAGGTGTTGAAGATAGCATTTGTCCCTGTGACGATGCCAATACCTGGTGAACACCATGACCAAGTTCGTGGGCAAGCGTCATCACATCGCGCGGCTTCCCAAGATAATTTAACATTATGTATGGATGTACATCTGTGACTGTGGGATGAGCAAATGCACCGGGCGCCTTTCCCGGTTTAACGCCCGCATCAATCCAGCCCTCATTAAAGAATGGCGTGATTAAATCAGACATTCGGCTGTCAAAGTTTGTATACGCACCCGTTACTACTTTTTGTGCTTCATCCCATGTTACCAGCTTGTTACTTTCCATCGGGAGTGGGGCATTTCTGTCCCAGACCTGCATAATTTCTAGGCCAAGCCATTTCCTTTTTAATTCATAATACCGATGACTTATTTCTGGATATGCTTTTACAACTGCGTTTCTCAAGGCTTCTACAACCTCAGGTTCAACTTGATTTGCTAAATGCCGCCCCATTTGNGCNGTNGGCATGCCTCTCCANCGATCAATTATTTCTTTCTCTTTTGCCTGAGTATTATGAACTCTTGTAAAAACTTTTATATTTTCACTGAAAACTCTTGCTAACTCACGGGTGGCTTTTTCCCGGTTTTCACGGTTTTGGTCTGTCAAAAGATTAAGCGTTGCCTCTATGTTGAGGCTTTCGTCACCTATTTTAAAAGTTAGNCCGGCGATAGTTTCATCAAANAGTTTTTCCCAAGCGTCTCCAACAATCCCAAGGTCATGAAGAAACTTTTCGATCTCATCATTTAACTGATAAGGCTTCATAGCTCTTATCTTTTCGAAAACTGGCTTATAACGCGCCAATTGATCATTTTTTGTAAAAAGTTTATCTAAAAACTCATCTTCTAGGCTGTTTATTTCAAGAGAAAAGAATACTAGTTTTGTTGTAAAAACAGTAATTTTTTCCTGCATATCGGATAGGAATTTTGCACGGTCAGCATCGGTTGTTTTCTGGTAGTATAGAAGACCAGCATATGAGATTATCCGACCTGATATTGAACTGATTTTTTCATTGCGAACAATACAATTAAGCATCTCCTTATCAGAAAGAGTGTGTAACTTGCCTTCATAACTNTTAGCAAATTCGTTACATTCTTTTTCCAGCCAATTTAAATCACGTATTAACTCTTTTGCATCAGTTGCGGTATAAAGATCATTCAAGTTCCAATCAGGAAGTTGGCCTAGTTCAGAAGATCCTGTTGAATGTTCAGAATCTAAAGTTCGAATTGGAAGTTGAAACATTTTTACCTCAAATTTAATTTATTCATCGTGTATGTAACTGTAAAAAGAAGCACTACAAGAGGTTAGGTTAAAAAAGCTCTTAGATCTTCCAATTTATCTGCATCTCTCGGTGTTTTGTCATGTCGCCACCTCAACATACGCGGGAAACGAAGTGCAACCCCAGATTTATGCCGTGTACTTTCGTGAATGCCTTCAAACGCAATTTCAAATACTAATTCTGGCGGTACCTGCCGAACGGGTCCAAATTTTTGAATAGTATTTTTTTTGACCCATGAGGTAATTTGCCGAAATTCTTCGTCTTTCAAACCGGAGTAAGCTTTTGTGAAGGGTACTAGCTGACTGCCATCCCAAACTGCAAAAGTATAGTCAGTAAAGAGATTTGCTCTACGTCCGTGGCCAGCTTGAGCGTAGATTAAGACGCCGTCTATTGTCAGTGGGTCCAATTTCCACTTCCACCAATTACCTCGTTTCCTTCCATTAGAATAGTCACTATCTACATGCTTCAGCATTATACCTTCTGCTTTACGCGATCTGGATGTCTCTCTGATGAGCTTTAGATCGTTCCAAGTCTTATGCTCGATTTTTTCCGATAATTTTATTGGTAAATTTTTGGGAGTATTATTTATTAACNTTTCAAGTTTTGATCGCCGTAAATTAAACTTTTGACTTCGGATATCTTTTCCTTTGAATTCTAAAAGATCGTAGGCGATTAAAATAACAGGAACGCTTTCGATAAGGGATTTTGAAACCTTTTTTCTTCCAATACGCTTTTGTAAACTATTAAAATTTAATGGTTGGTCTCCATTCCATGCCACCAATTCACCGTCTAAGACTGAACCATCTGGGATAAAATTTATTAATTCTTCAAGTTCAGGAAATCTTTCTGTTAAATTTTCTTCACCTCTAGACCATACAAATAATTTCTTTTCTCTTTTTATAATTTGTCCTCTAATTCCATCCCATTTCCATTCTGCTATCCATTCGGAAGTATGTCCCAAATCATCACTACTTTTGTCCAATGCATAAGCCAAACAGAATGGGTAGGGCCGGCTGATGTCTGACTTTCGATCATCATTTACGATTAGGCTATTCCAAGTTTCTGTATCAGGATGCCAATTTCCCATTAAGCGGAGTGACAGATCAAATTCATCAATACTTGTGATTTGTGAAAGAGCTTTTAGTGTTAATTTTTGGCTAACCCCTAGTCGAAAACCACCCGTGATCAATTTATTAAAAACAAAACATTCTTGCCGATTGAGCGTCGACCATGCTCCGAATACNAAACTACGTTTNTCCTCTAAGCTTTGATTTTCCAGTTGTCTGAGTTCTGAAATCCATGAACTCAGATTCTTTGAAGAGNTTTCACTTTTTTCTGGAATTAAAAGAGAGATGGTTTCAGCNAAGTCGCCCACAACTGTGTAAGTATCTTCTATCAACCAGGTTGGTAATTTGGTTGCTTCACCGGCCCATTCTCTCAAATAGCCTGTACTGATAAGCCTCTTCGGTCTTCTGCCAGAAAATAAAGCGATGCACCAAAGCTTATCTTTATCACTAGCATTTTTAAAAAAACTTACTAACAGTCCAATTTTTTTATTGGTTTTGGTGGTTTGATCCAGGTTGTAAACAAGCTTCGCAAAATCTTTCATGTTTCTAAGATAGTTTAAATATCATCTTCTGTTGTTGTAAATTCCGTCTTTACTACTGAAGCGTTTAGGCCTTTAAACTGCAGCCACTTTGAAAAACTATCTGTATATCCATGTGTTACAAATATTTTTTCAGCCTCTGTCTCTTTAATAGCCAAATTAAGTCCATTCCAATCTGCGTGATCAGAGATGACAAATCCTTTGTCTGCTGCCCGTCGTCTCTTTATGCCCCTGATTGCCATCCAACCACTTGCATAGCCAGTGGAAATTTTTCCAAATTTTTTAACCCAAGAAGTTGATAAAGCAGAGGGTGGCGCTAGCACGATTGCATTTTTAAAATTTGCTAAATCTAGTTTGGAAGTGACCAAGAATGTCTCTGGGATAGCTATTTTTTGATCTCGCATAATTTGATTTGTTTTTTCAATAGCTCCATGGGTTAAAATCGGTCCAATATTTGTATCAAGTCCCGCTATTAAGCGTTGGGCCTTCCCAAGCCCATAGGCTGCTAAAATTGGTGTAAGGCCATCGCTAATGCATTGATGCCACCAAGAATTGATTTCTTTAAAAACTTGCTCCTGCGGCAACCAATTAAAGGCTGGTAATCCAAAAGTACATTCACTTATAAAACTATGACATTTAATTGGCTTAAAAGGTGTACTTAATCCGTCGTCTACGACTTTGTAATCGCCTGAAACAACCCATCTTTCCCCTTTTATTTCAATTAAAATTTGCGCAGATCCTGGTACATGGCCGGCCGGATAAAAACTTACATTGACACCATTTAAACTAAGTTCTTTTTCATAGGGTATTGTTTCAATTGCCACGTTGCCGAGCCGATGACGGATAACAGGTGCTGCTATGTCAGTACATAGATATTTCTTGCTGCCAAATCTTGCATGGTCTGCATGCCCGTGGGTGATTAGAGCTTTGTCTACAGGACGCCAAGGATCAATATAAAAGTCACCCTGACTACAGTATATTCCCTCTGGTCTAAATTCTAAAACAGACATGATTTAAACATAGTGCCTCAGCAATGGCTTGCCATTCAAAAATGCTGTTGTACTCTAACAGTAACTAAATAGGGGTTTACCATGTCCAATATAAGCGGTTTCAAAGAGAAAATGTTATCTGGTCAAATTTTGGCAGGCACATTTTTAAAAACACCCAACTATATCTTAGTGGAAGTTCTTGCTCAGAGTAAGTTAGATTTCATATGCATTGACGCTGAGCATGCTCCCTTTGATCGAGCGGCTTTGGATCAATGTTTAGCAATTTCACGGGCTCTAGATTTTCCCGTTTTCGTTAGAGTAGGTGAAGGTTCTGCGAAAGAAATTTTATGGGCATTGGATAGTGGAGCGGTAGGACTGGTCATTCCTCATGTAGATAGTGTTGAAAAAGCTGAATTCATTTCAAAGTCAGCGCGGTATGGACTAGGTGGACGTGGATTTGCAGGATCCTCGCGTTGGGCAGGTTACGCAACTGATCATATGCCCTCTCTGATAAAGAGATCCTTTGAGGAAACTATAGTTTTGGCCCAAATAGAGGAGCCCGCTGGTGTAGAAAAGGCAACTGAGATTGCTTCGATTTCTGGAATAGACGGACTTTTTGTTGGACCTGCTGATTTATCAGTGGGATACGGTTATGACCATCAAAACTCTGATGAGTTGAAAGCAGCATTAATTTCAGTTGGTGAGGCCGCTCGGAATGAAAATAAAACATTCGTTTCATTTGTTCCCAATGCTGAAAAGGCTAAAGAGTGGAATAATGATTTTGGTATCACAATGTTTTTTATTGCTTCGGAGCATAATTGGCTTAGGGAAACAGCTAACTCTGTTGCGGAAAAAACGCACCAGATTTGATACAAATCTAATCAGTAACTAAGTCATTATTAGCTGTAAAAAAGTTGGCAATTTTTTGAGTAATATATTCTTGGGTAACAAGATCTTCCATTAGTACTTCATGTCTTGCAGATTGCATAAAATGTAAGACTCCGGCGGGCCAAATCTTCATTCGGTCATTGATACGATCGGGATCAACAATTCTCTCATCTTCAGCTAAGAAGGTAATACAAGGTATTTTGGGACTCGGTAGTTTGGATAGCATATATGTTTCTTGTAAAGCAGAATTGACCCATCTTACACTTGGTCCCCCTAACTTTAGAGCAGGATACCTAGCAACTTGTTCTCTCAAATACTGCCACATTTCTGGATCATTGGTCAGAGCATTTTTATCAAAATGCTCGTCAATGTATCCTTTTTCACTTCTGGTTGGGGCAAAATTTTTATCCATTTTTAGAATTCTTGCTAAGTTTCCATAAATATATGCAAAGATGCGAAGCGCAGGGTTGAGCTTTATACCCCACATTGGACAGGAAAATGCAGCTGCTTTAAAATATCTATTTTTGTAAAGATGTCTGAGCATTATAGTTCCACCCATCGAGTGGCCCAAGACAAACCAGGGTTTAGGTATATCAAACTTTATGGCCCAATCGATAATAGCATCGAAGTCCTTTAAATAATCAGAAAATGTTTCAACATATCCTAATAAAGGATTGGGAGTCAGTCGATCAGATAGACCGTGCCCTCTCCAATCTAAAGCAACACAGTTGTATCCATAGTGTGAGAAAAGTTTGGCAGTTTTACCATATTTTTCGATATATTCTGAATATCCCGGACAGATAAAAATCGTCCCTGTAGGCACTTTCGCTTTCCACAGGCCTACCCTAATTTTAACTCCATCTTGCGCAATTACCCAATAAGCTGAGCAATCTTGTGGCCCTTGTGAAACATCATTAAAAAGTTGAGCTGGTTTAAAATCTTTCAACTTAACACAGAGGCGAGTTGCATCGCCGTACTCATATCTCCATCTAGTTGCAATTTGCCCGTCATAAATGCAGAGGTTGAGTCTAAGTCACCCTGTAAAATGTCTTGAAATGTTTCTAGTGTTGCGGAAAGGGTCACGTCTGTTTCATCATCAGAAATTCGAACACCTGAGGAATCGATAATGATTGAGCCTTCCCCTTCAATATCAAATTTAGCAGATCCGTCAAAAACAGAACCTCCAAGTTTTTTTTCAATTGCCTCAACTGCTTCAGCCATAATATCAGTCATTGTGATTNTCCTTTTTACTGTATCTCAACAAAAACAAGTTTCCTCCAAATGAAATACTTAATCTTTCGAAGCAAAGGTTTTGTTAAGACCGCTGTACACTAATCAAATTCATAGTTAATCAAAGTAGGTAATGAAACACAACTATATGATCAAAAATTTTATTGTCGTTTTGAGGTTCTTATGAGACCTGACAGCAAAATTGTAGCCGTTTTAGGGCCAACCAATACTGGGAAAACGCATTATGCAATTGAGCGGATGTTGGCTTACCGCTCGGGAATGATAGGTTTACCTTTAAGGCTATTGGCTCGAGAAGTGTATGATAAGGTTTCTAAGATCCGTGGATCATCCAATGTAGCTCTTGTAACTGGAGAGGAACGGATTGTTCCGCCCGGAGCAAAATACTGGGTTTGCACAGTTGAGGCTATGCCGGAAAATTTATCTGTAGAATGTTTGATTGTTGATGAAATACAGCTTTGTGCCGACCCTGAGCGTGGGCATGTTTTTACTGACAGACTCCTTAAATCCAGAGGGAAATTAGAAACAATTTTTCTTGGTGCGGACACTATGAAGGGGCCGATTAAAAGCTTAATACCTGATATTTTAGTTCAAGGTCGGAAGCGAATGAGTAATCTAACGTATTCTGGTTCTAAAAAGATAAGTCGAATGCCACCAAGAAGCGCGATAGTCAGTTTTTCAGTAGATAATGTTTATGGCATTGCCGAATTAATTCGTCGCCAAAAGGGGGGCGCTGCAGTGGTAATGGGAGCATTGAGCCCACGAACCAGAAATGCACAGGTTGAGTTATATCAAAATGGAGATGTCGATTATCTCGTCGCAACTGATGCTATTGGTATGGGTTTAAATCTAGACGTTAACCATGTGGCCTTTTCTTCGATCTCAAAATTTGATGGAAGAACTATGCGTTTTCTAGCTCCAAACGAATTGGCCCAGATAGCGGGTAGAGCGGGTCGCGGAATGAGTGATGGTAGTTTTGGAGAAACGGGTGAAGTAGGCTCATTAGACGAAAATGTGGTGCAAGCAATTGTAGAACACAGGTTCAAACCATTAAAAAAACTGATGTGGCGAAACTCAGATTTGTCTTTTGCTACTATAGACTCATTAATTAAATCTCTGGATAAGGCAACCGAGTGTTCGGTTCTTGTAAAAGCCAGAGAGGCAGAAGACTTTATTGCTTTGACGACTTTGGCGCAGTCTCCTGATTTGCAGATGAGGATCCATGACACACTTTCAATAAAACTTTTATGGGATGTTTGCAGGATCCCAGACTTTCGAGGTATTAGCAGCGTTGAGCACGCCAGTTTGCTTGAAGAAATATTTAAATTTCTTCATGAGTTTTCCGCTATACCTGAGGATTGGTTTGAGCGTCAGGTAAAACGTCTTGATAGAACAGATGGAGATATAGATGTTCTATCAAAACGACTAGCATTTATTAGGACTTGGACCTATGTTGCACAAAGACAAAGTTGGCTTCATGATGGGAGCCACTGGCGAGAGGTGACTCGTACAGTAGAAGACCGTTTGTCTGATGCTCTTCATGAGCGTCTAACGCAAAGATTTGTAGATCGGCGCACCTCCGTTTTGCTGCGCCGACTTAAGCAGAAGGAGGCCCTCTTGGCCGAAGTAAATGAAAATGGTGAAGTGACCGTTGAGGGTGAGTTCGTTGGTAAATTAGAGGGTTTNAGATTTCAGCAGGATAAAGATGCATCCGCTCAAGAAGCCAAAACACTTAAGTCAGCTTCCATACAAGCTCTTACACCTCACTTCAATTTGAAAGCTGATAGGTTTTATAATGCTCCTGATACAGAAATAGATTTTACAGAACAAGGCGGCTTAATGTGGGGCGACCAGGCAGTTGGAAAGTTAGTTGCCGGTGATGATATTTTACGACCGAGAGTATTAGCTTTTGTAGATAATGAAGCTGGAACGGATGTTATAAATAAAGTTGAACGCCGTTTGCAGCATTTTATNGATCGAAAAATAGCCTTATTATTTGAACCCCTTATGGATTTGCAAAAAGACAGTGAATTAACTGGTCTTGCAAGGGGATTTGGTTTTCAACTCTTTGAAAATCTTGGCATTTTAAGAAGACAACAAGTTTTGGCTGAGGTGAAGGCACTTGATCAAGATGCTCGAGGGTTATTAAGAAAACATGGGGTTCGATTTGGTCAATTTACGGTTTTTATGCCTGTCCTATTAAAGCCGGCTCCAACCCGTTTAAGACTTGTATTATGGGCGCTTTCAAAAAATTTGGATGTTTTTCCTGAGGCTCCACCTCCAGGGTTAGTAACAGTACCTGTTAATTCAGAAGCTCCTGAACAGTACGATGATATGGCAGGTTATCGGAATGCAGGAGAGCGGTCTATAAGAATTGANATGCTAGAGCGTTTGGCAGATTTGCTGAGAGCAGAAGATAGCCGCAATGGGTTCGAAGCAAATGCAGATATGTTGTCTATCACCGGGATGACCCTCGAACAATTTGCTAATCTGATGGAAGGATTGGGATATTCAGCTAAAAAAGCTGAACGTGAAAAATTAAAACCCGCAGACGTTTCCGACACAGATAACAATAATGATAAAGTGACCTCAAAGCCAGATGATCAAAATAATGAAGAACCTGAGTTTAAAGAGGATCAAGGAGATGAGACAGGAGACAAAGACCTGGAGACCTTCTACACATTTAAATGGATAAATAAACAAACCAATAAAAGAAAGTTAAATAAAGATAAAAAGGCCGATAGTAAGATTGGCGAAAATGGCAAATCAAAATCGAACAGAAGAAATAATAANAAACAAAAGGTGAAGTCTGATAAGCCTAAAAGTTTTGAAGCACGTCCTGAAAAACAACATAAAATAGACCCTGATAATCCTTTCGCTGCTGCTTTGATGGATTTTTCAAAAAAAAGTTAAAGGTTTTTACAAAAATCGCATGAATGAAAAGATTAGGCTGGATACTTGGCTCTGGTATGCTCGATTTTATAAAAGTAGAACCTTGTCATCTAAGGCGATTTCAAGTGGCCACCTAAGAGTTAATTCTACCAAGGTTACCAAACCGGCTTCAAAAATTCAAATAGACGATGTGCTTACAATCAACTATGGCAATGGGGTTAGATTAATCCAAGTGAAAAACCTTGGTTCCAGGCGAGGACCAGCTAGCGAAGCTCAAGAGCTATATTTTGATAAATCAACGAAAGAAACAACTTCGTTTGATTTAAATTCTGTCTCCGAAAAGAGTAATAAGAGCGCAAATAAAAGGCCAACAAAAAAAGACCGAAGAATACTTGATAAAATAGTTGCCAAAACACTTGAATGATTAGTTGAACCAGTCTAGCAATGCTTTCGAAGTTTTTATTTGGACGTATTTTATGACCTACATTGTCAATGACTCTTGCATAGCTTGTAAATATACAGATTGTGTCGAAGTTTGTCCGGTTGATTGTTTTTATGAGGGTGAAAACATGCTTGTTATTCACCCTGACGAGTGTATTGACTGNGGAGTATGTGAGCCAGAATGTCCAGCGGATGCAATTCGACCCGATACGGAACCGGATATGGAAAAATGGGTGGAGTTTAATCGTAAATATTCAGANGTATGGCCTGTTATAATTACAAAAAAAGATCCCTTACCTGATGCCGAAGAAAGAGAAGGCGAAACAGGAAAACTTGANAAGTACTTTTCAGAAAATCCCGGTGAAGGTGGATAAAAGGCCTGTCTGGCAAATTGTTTAATCTTGTGATAGGGACAACCCTCAAGTGTAAAACTGTGCACTCTTCTGGTTTTAAATCGTAAGTTATAGAAGGAACAACAATGAGCAATAAACTTCAATTCAGTACAAATGAATATGTTGTATATCCAGCACATGGAGTCGGGCAAATTGTTTCAGTTGAGGAACAGGAGATTGCTGGTGCTTCTCTTGAACTTTATGTAATTGTTTTTGAGAAAGACAAAATGACACTGCGTGTTCCCACAAATAAAGCTGAAGAAATAGGTATGCGCTCTCTAAGTTCCCCGGACGTAGTAACTCAGGCACTAACTACTTTAAAAGGTAAGCCAAAAGTAAAGCGGGCTATGTGGTCACGACGAGCGCAAGAATATGAACAAAAAATAAACTCTGGCGATTTAATCGCAATTGCTGAGGTTGTTCGAGATCTACACCGTAATGATGANCAAAGGGAACAGAGCTATTCTGAGCGTCAATTATACGAAGCAGCTTTAGACAGGTTAACACGAGAAGTAGCGGCAGTAGATGATGGAGATGAAGTAGCTGCTGCCCGAAAAGTAGANTCAGTATTGGTATCAAGGGCNGCATAAACAAGATTTGTGGCAAGCAATTTTTAAAACCAATTAATGCTGCTTATCCTTGCGGGATCTTCAAAACTAAATTGTTGCCACCTTTTATATAACGGATTTCAGTAGTTCCAATAGCAGCGACCCTGCCACCATCAAGTGTATCACCTACCTTAACCAATTTAGTCTGCCCAGTTGGAAATAAGACAATTGCACGTTTCTCAGATCCTCGGGAATAAATGCTAAGAACATTTAATTTGCGCTTGTTTATGGCATTTTTTTGGGTTGCTAGCTTTACGATGGATTTTTTTGTTGCTGCACTAGCGACTATTCTTTTTCTAAATTTGGGTCTGATCTTAGGTTTTACAGATTGTCCAAGCTGGTTGTCTGAAAAGATCTGACTCTTAGCTGCGATTACCTCGATGACATCAGGTCGAACTCTTGGCCGCGCAAATTCTTCTTTTATTTCGAAAGGATATTTATTGGGTCGAATTCGAGGACGGGCAGGTGTCCCTTNATTAAAATTTGTTTNAAAATTAGCCATCATCCGGTCAAATTTTTTCTTTTCCAAGATGCCTATGGCTTCCAGTGTATTCGGTGGAGTATTTTTTATTTTATTGATGTTTTCTTGTGGGTTATTTTTTGNTATNTCCNACTTTGCCTTGGACAATTTTTTAATTTCCATCTCATTTACAGGCAGTTTGAGATTAAGATCCGGTCTGGAATAGGTCACTTCCGTATCTGCGGGTAGGGTAATATTATTTGAGAAATTTATCGACGGATCATTTAACCCTCGTGACCCACTAATTGAAGTTAATAATCTATCTTTTGATATTTTCGTTAAAAAACTTTCGTCGTCGCGCACGGCAATTTGTAAGTTGGGGTTTTTGATCTTTATTTCAGATTGATCTGCATAAACTAAATCTAACGATTTCTGGTAAACTGATTTACTT
>FUFK010790889.1_pt1 | contig 11908 bp, 16 predicted proteins | sample 1021851 | NCBI WGS metagenome assembly FUFK01 (sample SAMEA51879418, study PRJEB19060) | metagenome
CTCATCTTTCTCTACTGTTAAAGGAACTTCAAAACTAAAATTAGCAGGATTTGCTTTTGTTATAGTTGAGCCCTCGAACATTTTTGATTGATCGTGCAAAGTCTTTACTGGGTACGAATCTTCCGCAAATGTTTGAGAAAAAGAGATGGAGGTGTTAGTATATATTCTATACTTACTACCCCCATACTCTATGTATAGTTTACTCTCACGAAGAAAACTATATGACATTTTACTAGGCGCTGTCTAATGCTCTAGCACCTGAAGCAGCATAGCCGCTTTGAGTGTGAGATGTACTTCCTAGATATTTAACTTCCATTTCATTACCTGTTAAAAGGTCTGAACCGTGAGCTGCGAACTCTACTGAAGTTGAGATTAAGTCTGCAACTTCGATTGTTGGTACAGTTAAGTGACATCTTGGCATATTAAATTCAACACCTGGTGCTGTAAAGTCGTCTGCCTCCATACCTTCTCCATCTGTATCCACAGTTCCAGCTACACCCATAAATAATCTTAAGTCAAATGAGTTTGTAACTAAGTCTGTCGCGTTAGCTAAGTCAGTTAAAAGTTGGTTTGAACCATTAGATTTTGTGTCAAGATACATGGTTAAAGAACCACTAATTACCCTAGCACCTGTAAATGAGCCGATAGGCTTATCTACTATACCGATGGTTTCTGGTGTTACATATGTAACGTTGTTTGCTATGGTTATAGTTCCGCCAGTGATATTAATATCATAAGTTCTGTTATCTAAACCATTTGAAGCTGAGCCACCACCTTGTGCATCTGCATCTAAGTATAAACTTGAAAGTTTATTTCTTAAATAGTCAGCATCACTTGGACCAGTAGTATCTGTAAAATTATACGTTTCTGTATAAGTATCTGTAGTACCACTTGTCGGTGTTCCTGCTGAAGTACCCTGTACAATAAATTTTGATGGGTCTTCTATTGCTTCTTCTACTTGGTCAATTGTTGTTGCATTTCCAGACCAAGTAATTTGTGCTATTCCATCGATTGAAAAATCGATTTCAGCTTGGTTAACCTGTGCGTCGTTTAACCTGTATGTTGTATTTTCTAGTGCGAAATACAAATTAAGTTTCATAAGTTCGTGAACATCTGATTGGTCAAATTTACATAATGAACCGTATTGAGAACCAGTTGTTACTTCTACAGCAGCACCTGAGGTGTCTGATGCATTTGGTAATGCTGTTCCTGCTATTGCAGCCCATAATATGTTTTCAACACAGTCATGTGTTCCATCTGCTCTAAAGCTTGCTGCTCCATGTACAAATGGTCGTACATAAGTAGCAAATGACCATTCTGCTGGTGGTAAAGAATCGTTGAATCTTTTATTTCCTCTATTCGGTGATGAACCTGCTTCTGATATAGTAACATCAGTTGAATCACTTCCTTGTGAGAAGCTATATCCATCTAATACACCAACTCTAAAAGTGTTCGCATCTACTTCATTACCTTTAAATGTTCCAGTACCAGTTCTTGAGCCATCTGCTGTTGTTGTTCCTGCGACTGTGTCAACAGTTACAACTAAGCCTGTGGCAGAACTATTGTTGGTACCAGCATAGTTTTCTACAGCTGTTTCAGTTGCAGTTTCGTTTGCTACGAATGCGCTACCTCTAAAGTTATTTGGGACATTAATTGTAGCCACTGGGCCAGTTGAACCGCCTCCAGTAATAGATGCTACAATACACTTGAAGTTAACACCACTACCACTAGTTGTACCTAGAGTNACGATNTCACCTACAGCGTATCCTGAACCTGCAGTACTAACGTGACAGGTTTTTACGCCGCCAGTTGCACCAACTCCATTTACAGAGCTTACAAATACTTTGGTATTTCTCGAGAGATTTAAAGCCATTGCTTTCTCCTATTATTTTCTTTGAAAGTACAAAGCTAGATATTTATCAGTTTGTAATTTCTTTTAGTACCTACACTCTAAAGTCATTTCTCCAATTCCTAAAGGAGATAAAGCTCCTTCATCAGTGGATAACGACTGTAAAGTTAAGGAAGTCGTTGTTAAGTTTGGACTTACGGTATCATCGTAAATCAAAACATCATTGTCGTCTATTACTCTTTCAATGTCTTCCATTAAAACAGCTAAGACCTCTTGAGGGTCTTCTTGGTCTTCGACATAAACTCTTATATCTAAACTAAGGAACCTCCATTTAAATTCATTTGGTTGATATTCTCTAGCTTCATCTCCAGAGACCACGCATACTTTCGGGAACTCTTGAATTTCATCTAAAAATATCATACCTCCATGAACATTATTAAATACATTTGAATTATATGGAAAGTTACCATCAATTCCTTGAATTTTTTCTACTATGGCATCTACTATCTTTTTTCTTGCTGTTCTGTATGTTGATGCCATTACTGTCTCCTAAGCTGTACGAATTTTTCTTCTGTATATTGCATTGCTAAATCTCGTATGCTTTTCTTTATTAAATCTTTTGGGTTATATCCTGCTGGCCATTGTTTTGTTCCTGTATTTTCAAAAGTTTCATATACTCCAGGTTGGGGTGGTCTACTTCCTCCTCCTGTTCTTGTATATGTATAATCTCCTGTCAAGCCTCCTCTTACTTGTCTCATTTTTAAGAGTCGTACACTATTTGAAAAATTACCTGTTCTATTTGTTAGTGCAGGTTTACCCATATTTCTTCTAACTTGTGCAGGTAATCTTTTATTAATTAAAGCTTGTAACCTATTTATGTTTTGTGCACCTTTTCTTTTGTCTCTTTGAGGTCTAACTGCGGTGCCTCCTACTTTTTCACTTCTTCTTACTGTTTTTGTTTTTGGTTTACTAGCCTTTTCAGGTTTTTTAATAGCTCCACTATCTTTTGTTTTTTTGAAGTTTTTTGTTAGTTTATTAACTTTAAACCTCATGTCAGGTATTCCAGCTTTAGTTAAAGGTCTTACTATACCATCTACCAAACTTGATGCATGTCCTTCTATAGCTTGTTGTTTAGGAGGTCTACTTCCTTTTGCTACCCATAGCATCATTGCAGTTGTACCATATCTTTTTCGAAATAATTGGATTAAAGCTACAGCTGCTTTGCTGCTGTCCATTCCTCCTCCTGGAACTTTTTTTTGTTTTGGTACAAGACTACCTGTTGCAAATGTAGGACTTATTCTTGAGCGATCAGTTGCCTCTGAACCAGCTTGATTAAATCTCAAACTAGCAGTTATATTCCATTTGAAAGAAAATCCATTTTTTGTTTTTTGGTAGTTTCTGTCTAAATCTATTCCTAAATTTTTTTCTATTTGGTCTACTATCTCTGTTACTGTTATGGTACCTGCTATTTGCATATTAGGTTTACTTTCTTTTAAAGATTTTAACATCATTGCTCCAACAGTTGTTTCTTCGTCGTGAGCAATTTGCATTTGTTGTCCTGTCGCTGCAACTCCTCTTGATTGTAATCCTCTAATACCTGTTCTGGTTTTTTGTAGCCAGGTACCCCACAATACATCTCTTAATTCTCTATTTAAAGTTGAAACTGCTCCATCATTGCCTCCTCTACTACCTGAAACAAATCTAATACTAACTCCTCTTCCGCCTTGTGTTCTTCCTAAAACATAAACTCCTGGGCTTCCTGTAAAGTCGCTCCATTTTGGAAAACTTGTTAATTTTTGAAGAGGTGGACGAAAAGGTGCTGGAAAAGCTAAACTTTGAAGTTGATTTGGTCTTCGTCGCTGTCTTATACCAGTTAAAACCGTTTTTGCTACATCAGTACAATATGCATCGCTAGTAATATTATTATATTGAACTGGGTGAAGTTTATCTTTATAAGGTTTCAAAGCTATTATTGCCGATGCTGCAAGCTGTCTTCCTACTTCATCTTCTCTTAGAGTATAAGTAAAAATATTATTTGATTTTGCTTTTCCAGAAAGTGCAGGAACGTTCTTTTTTTCCTTATTATATTCTTTTCTAAATAATACCAATGAATTTTTTAAACCCATTTTTAACTATATATTTTGTACATATCAAGCACACGCTTGATATGGTCTGGAAATCCTATATTATTTCTTAGACTTGTTGATATAGGATTTTCTACTGAAGCTCCTGCTATCGACATTCTTTCTTTTCTTTCGTCTTTCATGTAGTACTTAATTAAATCAAATACTGCAAGTTTTAAATCTTCAGGTGTGCTAGTATAGCCAGCTCTATAAACTACTTTTACAGATTTTACACCTTTAGGCCAATACTTATGACCTGTACTGTTTGTTCTTATTATACTGTCAGAGTCCATATCTAAAACATATTCATATTTACCACTACTGTCAGAATTTTCTGTGATTAGGGTAGTATATGCTTGTGCTTGATTTTCTCTTTCTTGTACTGAAGATACTGAAATAAGTGGTGATTCTGATAGTATTATTCTATCAACATAATCATCAGCTATATTAAAGTATTCTGTTTTGTCACTTCCTGCATAGTCTATTATAGTAGTACCACAATAGGTTTTTACAAGTTGACTAACATTATCGATTATGACATTTATACGAGCGTCATGCTGAACGCCTTGCAGTCCTGCGAAGTCTTTGTACTGTTGTAATGTTACTAAATCTGCCATAATATTATAAAAGTCTTGTGGGAGACTTGCTCCCACAAGATAAGTAAGCTATTAACTAGCTTTGTATTTTAAAGCGTGAATTGAAGTTGCTCCGTCAATCATATCGGTAAACCCGAGTCTTTGTGAAGCTACTAGAACTCTTCTTTGGTTTGCTACTTCGTAGTCAGACTCAATAGTAACGCCTCTTAATCTTGGCATTACATAGTTCTTGGTGTATACTGCACAACCATAGAACTTAGAGACCGCTGGTGTAGCGAACTCGTCACAAACGATTACTTTAGAACCAAAGACTTCTCCAATTTCACCGTTAAGCTTAGTTGCCATGTTGCCAACTAGGTTAACATCTTGGAACTCAGCGTCACTTAGCAAGTTGAAGTACTCAGTAGAGTTAACAATATACATTACGTCTGCTGGGTTAATACCATATTTACCCATTTTCTTTCTAGCATTTAACAATGTAGCTGCTGTTAAAGATTCAGATGCGAATGCAGTTGTTGATTGAGTTACGTGTGTACCACTTGAGTCATCGTCTGTAGCTAATTTAATTAAGCCTTGGAAAGATGCTCCTGATGTACCGTATACGCCATCAGCATGGTCACCCACTAGGATAGCATTCTCAATACCTCTTGCATGTGATCTAACGATTGAATCCCTAATTAAAGGAAGAATCGGTAGAATTGCGTCTTCTTCAGTTTCATTACCTAAGTAAGATTGTGAAATAAGTTTTTTAGTTGAAAGAGTTCTTTCTGTTAAATCAACACCTGCATATGGAGAACCATATGTGTCACCCCTCTCTTCTAAGTTACCATGTGGTGAACTTCCAGAAGCTGTTTGGTTACTAGTAAATTCTGCGTAACCTGCATCTGGCATGATAGGAATGATTTGAGTTGCTGATTGCATTGGAATTTCTCTAAATAGAGGAGCCAATACTAACTCGAGTTGAATATCTCTTTCGATATTTGTTGATACTGTTTGTTCAAAATCAGCTGATGAAACGCCAACACCTGAATGAGCGTTAACTTTTTCCATAGTCTCTTGACCAAGTTTAGTATTCCAGCCTTTACCGGTAGCAAGACCCATTACCCAAGCGTCATCAATGTCGCTTTGGAAGGCTTTTTGCCAGTCGCTGTTTTGTCTGTCGCCAAAGACTCTTTTTGACTCACGCATTGCGTTAATCTCGTCTTTCTTGTCAGTCAGTTCAGTTTTAAGTTCATTAACTACGGATTCTAAGTCACCATGTCTTTCTTCTACACGTTTTTCAACGTCTGTGATAAGCTTTTCAGCTCCTGACATGCCAGCTTGGACAATAGTTTTAACTTTTTCTTGCTCAGCTTCTTTTTCAGCAACTTCTGCTTCTTCAGCAGCTTGCTTTTCTTCAGCTTCGCTTACTTCTTTTGCTTTTTGTTCTGCTTGTTGCATTGCGATTTTAGCAGCAGTTGATTTTGCCACTTCTTCCGCGAATGCTTTTAAGTCTAACTCAGCATCTGGAGTAGTTTTTTCTGTAGACATATGTCTCTCCTGTTGAGTGGTTTTACCCACGGCTTGTGGCGCATCAATTTCGTCAGTTTTTACTGCTTCCATCTCATGAGCCTGTTTTACGTCATTAGTAAATTCTGCTTTCCATTCATCGTATTCTGATTGAGAATCGAATGATTTCGCAATCGAAAACATTGCTGTCTGGTTGCAAGGTACACTCACAACAGACACTTCAAATAGCTCAGCGTCCTTTATTTGATATCCGTCGGTTTCCTTTAGATAATCAGCGTCCTTGACTCGGAAACCCACGGAAAATGCTCCAAGTACGCCATCTTTAATAAGATCTTTTACTTCACCTGCAGACTTAGAGATTCTAGCTCCAAGTTCGAGGCCTTTATCGTTTACTTCTAGTGAAGTAGCACGACCAATCGGTCTATTATAGTCATGGTTAAAAAGAATTATTGGATTACCTTTAAAGTTTTCCAATCCACCATTTTTAGTCCATGCGTCATGGTCAATAGTATCACCGGCTCTATCCGATGCGTTAGTGCTAGCATATCCTTTGATATTCACACTTCCATCATCATCTTCTCCTAGAGTCTTGAAAGTCGATGCCCAATGAAAAATTTTATCTGACATAACTATTTACCTTTCTTTACAGCTTTTTTAGGAGCTGGCTTTGCTTTTGGCTTTGGTGCTGGTGCTGGTGCTGGAGTATCTGTCCAACCTGCAGTTTTAATCATCTGCTCCATTCTTGCCCATGAGCCAAATGCTCTTTTTGCAACCATAAAACGCATTGGAGCGTCATCAGCTGCTTTATATTCTTCAATAGAAAGAATTTTTCCTTTCTTTTCGAAGTATTCCATTAATACTTTTAGTACTTGTGGTCTATTCATCTTCTGTATCCTCTGTTTCTTCAGGTGGTCTACCACCTTCCTCTGGGTTAACCGCGCTACCTGCTATATTTGCAGGTATTCTTAATTCATCATGTCCTTCAATTGGTTCCATGTTCATTGCGTCTCTAACCTCGTTAGGTGTCATAATACCTGTATTAACTAAAGTAGCATAATATGCTGCTTGGTCTCTTAATTCTGGTTGTAGTGCTGGTACTCCATGCACATCTTCAACTAATTTAAATCCAAAGTATCTTTCACACGCATACCCAATTTTTCTCACAATAGGTAGTATAGTCTCTAAATAATAGAGTCTATGATTAGGTCTAATATTTGCATTGTTTCCACTATCTAATAAGATTGGTGGAACACCTAGTGCTTCTAAAATTATTTTTTCGTTAGCGGCGATTGATGGTTGGAAGTCTAATTCCTTGAAGTTTACTTTAGTCAGACTATCAACTTCTAAACCGCCATCTAATATTAGTGGTCTTTTACCACCATTTTTAGGATTATATCTAGTACTCCAAGCCTGTAACATTCTTTCTTTAATTCTGTCAGAAAGAGTATTAGGACTTTTAAGTACTAATCCTGGAACTGCTCCATTTTTGAAGAAGTTATCCTGAAACTTTCTCATATTATCCATTAAATACATAGTTCTATAAGCTGGTTTCAGTCTAGGTACACCCCTATATATCGATTTGAATGAGTTTTCCTTAATATGTATTATTTCATTAGGGGTGTAGTCTATATGACCATCATATACATACTTATTAATATAGGTTTCTGTATCAGATTCTATAGTAACATTGTTCGCAGGTAAATGATAAAGATGGACACCATCATAATATATAAAGATGTTTCCATCAATCAGTAAATCAATTATAAGATTTCTCTTAAAAGTATTGATATCCTGAAAAGGATTTGGCTCTTTATTTAGTAATAAGTCTACACGACTCCTACGAACATTTTGAACCATAGGTGTTAACCCAGTTATCTTATCGCCAACTTCAAAAGGTATATCAGCGCTATCGTCAACAATCATGTTAACAGCCCTGTTAACTACTTCTAGTTCTTCGTAAGCGGAGCGATAATTATCTTTCTTCTCACGAGTATCTATTGATAGTCCTTCTTCTAAGCCAATAAAAGATTGAGCAGGATTTAACTTCTCTTCTCTTTCTATGCCTAAAAATCTATCATACCATGCCATATTTGTCTCTCTGTATCTCTACCCATCTTTTTTGTTTCATTGCTGTCATCAACTTTGGTCTTTTACCGTAAATGCTATGCAATCTTATGTGATGAGTTTTACATAGTGTTGCAGCTTCATTGTAGATTTCATTGAGGTGTTCCTCTATGAACTGTTCTCGAAGATTCATTATTTCATCGGCTGAGGTAATCGTAATTTTGTTATCCTTCAGCCACTTATGTAGTAATTCAGTCATTCCGTAAAAGTGGTGAAACTCTAAATTTTCTGTTTCCCCACAAATAAAGCACTGGGTGTCTTTCTTATATCCTGATTTGGCTTTATCCCTGACGTACTTGACTAAATCTCTTTTTAAATCCATAAATTCCTATTAGTTAAAATTATACCAAAAATTCACCTTCTTGTCAACAATTATTTTTTGGTAGGTCATAATTAAAAAGTATGTGCTGATGTCTCAAAAGTATACAGTGCATAACGTAAAGCATCTGACATATGAGATGCCATATTATGTTTAGGTTTTTCTTTGAGTAAATTAGGATTTGAGTCCCATTGGTATTGGTCAACTGCTGATAATGCTTGTTGACATTTTTGGTCTATTATGAGAAGGTCATTATCGATAATTCCTCCTGCGTGGCCTATTCCATCTAGAACTGATTTTTTCGCATTGATAGTAGATATATCATAATTTTGCGCTAGGTCAAATCTAGTTTGTTGCGCTGCGGAATCAATATAAATCCAGTCAATATTATATTTGTCTATCATTTTGCGTATTTCGCCCGCATGTTGTTCAGTAGTTCTTTCAGCGTCCATGTATTCATCTATTAGATAATATTTTTGTTCGTCCCAATCATATGCTATTACGCATAATGCTGTTGGGTCTTTGTATCCTACGTCTAATCCTGCAAACACATCCATTTTGCTAGTATCTAACTGACTTAAATCTGCAACACACTCTTCAAAATTAAAGTTCCAAACTTGTCCTTCATAAGTGTTAAAGTCAGCAAGATACTCCTGAGCAAACTCTGCTTGAGACATTGCTTTTTTAGCTTCTAGTATATCTTGTTCACTAAACCTTGGGTTTTCATGATAAGTTGCTTTTATTGATGCCCAATCGTGAAACTCTTCACTAAATCCTCTGTACCAAAATTCAGCAAACCAATTATTTCGCCCTCTTGGTGTTGAAATAAATACAGCTTTACTGTTTTCTTTATCGAGTGTAGGTCTAAGTGCTACATTGAAAGCATCTTTTCCATCAGCTAGTGCTGCCTCATCAAAGATGATTAAATCATAAGACCTACCAACAGTAGAGTCTACTTGATTTACTGAACCCATTCTAATGGTAGAACCATTAGAGAGTTCTATAACTTTATCCTTTGCATTATCTCTTACCACCTCCAAATCAAAGTGCTTTATTAGCTGTCTTTGTAAATCAAAAGAGATTTGGGATAAAGAATAGTTCGGTGACATAATCAATATATGAGAGCCAGGCACGAGTGACACAAGCTGTCCAATTACATTTGTGATATAAGTTTTGCCCTGTCGCCTAGAAATGGCGGCACACACGAATCTATATTTTGGGTTATTGACTGCGTTTATAAGTGCAGTCTGTGATGAGTTAGGTTCAATACCTAACAAGTTCATATATTCTGATATAGGAAGTTTGATAAACCTATCGGCACTATCAAAGTTCATTAGTTCAGAACTTAGAATATCTGTTCTACTTACGTCTAGCATTTTAATGTATTGTTGTTTTTTGTTTAATAATTTCTGTTAGACCTAGTATACTGTCATCTTCAAATAGATGATTTTTATCGCATATACTTAGTAAATATAAGTAACCCAAACATAAATCAGTCATAGTTTGGTCTGCGTGAGATAACCTGCCCATTGTTTCTGCTTTCTTTTGTAAAACATTCAACGTTATAGTGCAGGTTTCTGCAACTTCATCTAGCCAAAGATTATCTTTCATTAGGGTGTTACCACACCTACGCCTAAAATTTCAGCATGTGCAGCAAATATCTTTTCTTCTCTTTTCTTTCTNAGGAANGNTACTTCNCCAGCTATAAGAGTNAAAGTTGCTACAGTATTTCCTGATGAATCTGTGACGGTTACNAGTCTATTTGTTGANCCANTATTAACTAAACGCACATCATCNGCATCGCCAAAANNACTNGCTGCTCCTGATGAAGTTCCGCAAGCGGCTTCACTTCCAAGTAATCTCATTTACTTCTCCTTATTTTTCTTTGCTTTTCGTTTAGCTTTAATCATAGCATCGTCAATATCAACGTCTCCGTCCATATCTACATCTTTGCCGTTTATTATATTCCAAACTTTTGAAGCTATTTCTTTAACTTTTTTTACCATTTTACCTTGTTTGCCCAGTAAGCTGCTGACATCTTACCTTTGGCGATATTTCTTGCGTGTCTTGCTTTAAAAGACTTGCGTTTCATTTTCATTCTACGAGACTCGCCAGCTTTAGGTTTACCCGCTGTCTTGGCTCCTTTTTGTCCAAAACGAATGGTTTTAATTCTATTTCCAACTTTTGCCACAACAATATGTGACTTAGTTTTGTGTCCAGGCGTACGCTTTGGTTTATTAAACCCAGATACGCCTGCTCTTTTTAACCTAGGGTCTCGTTTACTTTTTCTTNTTGTTGTTCTTCTTCTTCTTACCACTTTTATATCCTGAGGCATAAATTGCTNTGCCTTGCCGCTGCGCAGCTTTTTTAGACTTGTAAATNTTTCCAGATTTACCCCACCTATACCCGCCTTTAACTTTTCTTACGGGCATATTTATCTCCTTCTACGACGAACTGTTCTTTTACGTCCGCCTCGCCTGGCGAATGTTTTTACATTAGTTGGTTTTCCGCCTACACCTTGTTTAACTTTTCTTTTTCTTCTTACTGCAGACCTTATTTGAGCTTTAGTCATTCTTGCTGCTTTTGCAGCTGGTACGCACTTTGGGTATCCTTTACGACCTGTTTTGGCTTTACGTCTTCCACATTTATGATATCCGCCGCCTTTCTTTGGTCTGCCGAGATCTACCCAGTTCTGACTAAACCATTTACCTAATCCACCTCTAGCCATTATCTTCCCACCTTCTTCATAGCAGCTTTATGAGCTTGAGTAAAAGTTTTACCTTTTCTCATTTGAGCTCTCATAAATGCCATGTGCTTTTTCGTGTGATGACGACTATGTCTTCGAAGAGCATTGGTTTGTCTTTTGGTAAGTTTTTTAGCCACGACGATACTTGCCTCCACGTTTCTTATAAGTTCTTACTAACCAAGCATTTGCATACGCACTGGGATAAACGGCGAACTTTCGTCTGGCCGCCGCTTTTACCCTCGCATACAGTTTCTTGTTAGTAGGAATATTACGTCTTTTGGAAGTAGTTTTCCTTCTTCGTCTGCGTCTAACAACCATGGTGGCCTCTCATTTTTTTCTTTTTCTTGCCACCTTTTCTAGTTTTCTTCTTTTTCTTTTTACCTGTATGATATGGCATTATTTTTCCTCCATATACATAGTCCAAGCACCATATACTAGTCCTATCCATGCTAAGAATTTAGCTAATCCACCTGTTAAGATGACTACTAAACAACCAGCTACGATTACAGCTCCGTCCCATGAAGTTCTTTCAGAGACTCTTGCTTTTAACCAAGCTATTCCTTTTTTCATCATATCCATCTATTTTCTCCCATTTTCCGAGAGGACATTTAGTCCTTCTCAACTTTGCCTTTAAAGGTATAA
>FUFK010040944.1_pt1 | contig 11907 bp, 10 predicted proteins | sample 1021851 | NCBI WGS metagenome assembly FUFK01 (sample SAMEA51879418, study PRJEB19060) | metagenome
TCATAGAATTCCACTTTTTAGATTTTTTTCTTTGAGTAGATTTCATTGTGATTAAAGCCGTAGAAGATTTTTCAGGTTCCACCACCATCACGTAATGTGATGCAGTCTCCTCTACATAGTTACCATTTTCCAATCTATCTTTTCCATCATCACCTCTTGTTGTTTTAGACATGATATCTGAATCAGATGGATATACATTTACTGGAGCAACAGCACCCTTATCTCTGTCTTTCCATTCGATGTACTCGAGTTTGTAAAAGCAAGGGATCACATTGATACCATCAGCTCCATTATACAACTCATTAGTCACAGTGTTGTAGATCATTCCTGGTCTAGCATCTGCTATAAATTGACTATCACCTTGTGTGACTTGAGGTGAAAGTTGTCCAAGAACTTTTAGAAATGGTAACGCAAGACTTTTTGAATCTACGTTATCAAATCCTTCATCAGCGAATTGCTCAATATTAATTGCAGCAACTGCACCGGCTTCTTTTTTAATCGCTACTTCGTTCGATTGTCCGTCTTTTAGCTTCATATTATTACCTATTATTTGTTAGTTATTTTCGTTTTGTTTGCGATGTATACTCCGAACAAATCAAAAGGTAATTTCTTTCCGCCTTCAACTTGTTCTTTAACAAATGCTTTAAGAGTCATTGGTTCAACTTTTTCTTTTTTATTATAGTTGAAACCAAACTTCTCACACACACTTATTAATTCAGAGACTTGGTTGTCTTGTCCTCTGCCAAATGANGCAGTAACAGTATTCTTAATTAAATCTTCGAACCCATTACTTCTCAAATAACCAAAGGCTTCNTCAACACGTGACTCAGGAATTTTTGCTGCATAGAATGGTTTAACTTCAACGCTAGAACCATCAGCTAATTTCAACAAAGATACACCTGCTTCCTGCATCATCTCTGGAATTATTCTCTCCTCTAAATCTCTTGATTGATTTTTCAGAGTTTTTAATTTGTCTTCTTGATCATCAATTTGTTTTTGAAGATCTTTGAGTTGGTTACATTTTTCAGAAATAGATTTTACACTATCTTGACTAATGTCTATATTTGACATTTTTTCAATATCCATATTTTCCTCCTGTACGGCTATTATTTTATTTACTTGACGTTTGCAAGTAAAAAAATATATATCAATCAAGATGTGGAAATACCCGTATAAGACTACCCCATATGAGCATCAACGTAATGCTCTTAATGAATCTGCAGAAAAAGTGCAGTGGGCTTACTTCATGGAAATGGGTACAGGCAAAACTAAAGTAACTATTGATAATATTGCTTATCTTTTTTTTCAAAGAAAAATTAATTCAGTATTAATTATTGCACCTAAATCAGTTTATTTAAACTGGGAAACTGAAATAGAAACTCANATGCCTGATGTGCTTAANTATAAAATNTNTAANTGGAANATNGATAAACCNAAAGATTATNATNATTTANAAAANTTTNAGNACCTTAGAATCTTTCTAATAAACGTTGAAGCTCTTTCAACCAAAAGAGGTTTTGAAGCTTGTAAAGAATATTTATTTAAAAATAAGCTAAACTTTGTAGCGTTGGATGAATCAACCACCATAAAAAATAGATCAGCAAAACGAACAAAGAACATTTTAGGACTACAAAAATTATCGCTGGTAAGGCGTATATTAACAGGATCGCCAATAACAAAATCTCCATTGGATTTATATACACAATGTCAGTTTTTAAGTCCAGAATTATTAGGTTTCTCAAGTTATTTGGCTTTTAGAAACAGGTATGCTGAGATGACTGATATACCTGTTGGCTCAGGTAGATATATTTCAGTGCCAAAATACTACAAAAGACTTGAAGAACTAGAGCAGAAAATGAAATTTTTTGCTACACGTATTCGTAAAGATCAATGTTTAGATTTAAAACCAAAAGTCAGGCAAAAAAGATATATTGAATTAGATGGTGATGGTAAAAAAATATATGAAAAACTTAGAACCACTGCGTTAGCTATAGTCGAAGATAGCACCATATCTTTTTCTAATAAATTAACAGAAATTATTAAGTTGCATCAAGTTTGCAATGGTTTTACTAAAGATGACGATGGTCAGATACTTCAATTACATAAGTCTAAGCTACATGCGTTGGAAGAAACTCTTGAAGAGATAGATGGCAAAGTAATAATTTGGGCAAATTATATTTATAACATTACTGAAATCATAGAATTTTTAGAAAAAAAATATGGTAAGGAATCTGTCGTTAGTATATATGGTGCGGTAGATGTTAAAACGCGTAAAGAAGCTGTTAAGAGAATGCAAGAAGACCCTGACACGCGTTTTTTGGTGGGTAATCCAACAACAGGAGGATTTGGCCTTACTCTTACTGCTGTTAACACTGTTATTTATTTCTCTAATAATTACAATTTAGAAGTGAGAAAACAATCAGAAGACCGTGCTCATAGGTTGGGCCAAAAAGGCACTGTTGTTTATATTGATATTGTTGCAAGAAATACATTGGATGAGGCTATCATGAAGTCTTTAACAAGCAAAGGTCAGATCGCTGCTAAAACATTGGGAGAAGAAGATCTAAGAGACTGGTTGCTCTAGTTTATTAAATTGTTCTACTCGTTGTAAGAATTTATCTCCGTATTCCTTTAAATCAGCCTCTGAGAGCCTAAATTCTTGATATTGGAGGTCTCTGGTGCAAATACTGATTACCCCCTGCTCTATGGGGCCGTAATTCGCTGTATGGGCTAAATAATAAGCACCTAACTGTAACTTATAATCTTCTACCCATTCTTCTTTTTTTGGCTTATTTGATTGTTTCCAATCAATAATACTAGGTTTTCCATAGGCAACGGCTGTCAAATCACATGTACCAGCATATTTATTTTGATATTCTAGGCTTATTTCGTTACCCCATACTTCGTCAATCTTGATATTATCTAATATGGTTTTAGCCATCATACGTGGTTTTGCACCTTCTTCCATTGCATTGTAATAACCCTGGCCATTTAAAGTGTATTCTAAGACCTGATGCATCTCAGTTCCGATGGTGCTGGCCTGCCTCATAATTCTATCAGCTTCCAGATCTCCTACTTTCCTACGCCAATTATCTAAAAACCTTCTATCTTTAGTTGCACTCAGTATAGTTGTAACGCTTGGCACTTTTACATTATCCACCAAGTATTTTCTTCCTGTTCGTGTCTGAGAATCTGTTGTAGTGTTTGTAAGGATATTTCCTAACTAATTTCATTTGTAGTTAATACTACATATGGTTTGAAAGTACAGCTAAAAGAATTGCACCTAATCCACCTACAATGAATTTTTCCATTCTGGCAATCCTTGATTCCATTCGATCTATTCTATCAAATGTTTGTTTTTGCATGTATCTACAAATTCTTTCATGATGTTCTATCTTTTGTAATGCTGATTTCTCTATTTTTTGTAGTGCCGATTTTCTTTGTAATGCTGATTTTTTAGCCACGTGGTGCCTCCCTTCTTCTAGCTGCTGCTATTGTTGTTGGATCATTTGGAAACAAATCTGCAACTTGTTGTGATGTCACTTGTCCGGTAGCCGTTGGCATTTGTGGGTTAGGCATTGTAACTTGAGGCATGTCAACCATTGTTTCTCCTCCAGGTTCTAATTTATTTGCCTGAGCTTCAGGTAAAAAAGTATTATTGAAATCATTTTGTGCAATCAGGCCACCTTCAATAAAGTTTTCTTCCTCTGCTTGTTCTTCTTCATTTGGTTCCTGCATCACTTCTTCATCATACACTTTGTAAATTGTTGACGCTGGAAGGTTATTACCATTGTTACCAAAATTAGGTTTAATCATTTCAACATCTTTTTGGTTTAAATATTCTGTAATTTTTTCTAAATCAATATTCTTTGGATCTACAGGCACAAAATCATCATCATCACCAAAGGCTTTGTTCATAAATCTAGCAAACGCTTCTCTCTTAGTTCTTAAACCTGCAAGATAAGCTTTAGGGTTTATAACACCTGCTTGTGTAACACCAAATGCTTTACCACCTTTAAGTATTGCCTCTACCTCTTTCGGAGTAAGCACATCATTTATTTGTCTTAACAAATATGGGTCAGATAAAATTTTACCCGCTCTCAATGCAGTTGCAAACAATACAAATGGTGCAAGTGGACTAGCTGCAGCTGAACCACCAAAACCTAAAGCAACACCTGCAAGTGAACTAGCTCCACCAAGAGTTAATCTTCTTTGAATGAATGAAGATGAGTTGGTAATTGGAATGTCGGTAAGTTTTTTTGAATAATCTACAAAGTTTTCTAAATGACCTCTAGCATCAGCTCCTTTTTGTCCACCACCGTACATTTCTTCAATAAATTTTTTTACATCCATTGTTGGATCATCTAATCCTAAGATATTTCTAAAAGTTATACCATCAAAATCTCTATAATCATCTGGACCAAAACGTATACTTGTAACATCTTCTAAACCATCTGCAGTCAGACGTGAACTTATCTCCCCTCCTTGACTTGCTAATGCTTGTTTGGTTCCTACGTTTTCCATTGCTTCATAAATATCATCTACACCATTCTGAAATCTAGGATCAGCTTCGAGTTTTCTAAAAGCACCGTTCTCAAAAGGGGCACTAAATGGCACTCTTGCTTTACCAAATATACCCGCATTGATTGGTTTTGATTTAAATGAAGACATAAAAGCATTGTGCATAAATCTTGCTACAGATGCTTGATACAGTTTTTCTCCTGCAGCAGAGTAACCTGCAAATCCTGGTTGTGCACCAATCATTTTTCTATATTCTAAAAGGGCTGCTGGACTTCTTGATTTAAAAACAGCTGTCTGTATTTTTTGAAATAATTGATCTTTCGGAAGTGTTGCTGCTCCTGGTATATTAAATAGAGTTTTTTGTGTAAATAATGTTTTATCAAATTTTGCTAGTGCTCCTATGGCAGTTGTTCCTTCTTTACCAGTGTAAAACTTCATTATTCTAGAAAAAACTTCGTTTGCATCTTTTAGAGTATTATGTAATTGTGATCCTGCATTGATTACTGAATCCATTATCTCTTTACCTTGAGGCGTTTTTGCAATCTTAGCAGCAGCTCTAGCTTTTAAATCATCAGTAATATCAAAACCATCTTTAATAATTTGTTGTTCAGTTTCTGAGATTAGTCTTTGAAAAGCTCCTTGATCTGAAGGTATTCTTCCAGCCATCTGTTCTGCTACTCTAGCAGCAGCTAATTCAGGGGCCATAATTTTTACAACATCACCACCACCTAGTTCAATTAGTCTTTGTTGTATTTCTTTATTTTGCACAAGATTCGGGACGTTTAATTCTTTCAAAAATCCATGAGCATCTTTTTCAAGAGCCTCTCTTATTGCAGCAACAGATTTATTTACGGTCTTATATTTTGTTTGCTCTAACGCTTGGTTAAGCATCATTGTCATACCTTTGTATTGATTAAAAGTAATAGGCTGTCCTCTTGCTACTCCATTTGCAAATGACATAAATTGAGCTAATGGATCTGAATAACCTGTCTGATCTAAAACTGCTTTGAAATCTATTTGTCTACCTTGTCCTTGTGCTGCATCACCCATAGCTTTAATTATGTCAGGAAACTGTGCAGAATTTTGTCTTAAAAAATCATCAGTAGCTTTTAAAGTCTTTGTGAGTTTTAAAATAGCAGGATCTCCTGCAACTGTATTTATTGCAAAAAATTTATCGTAAGCTTTGTCAATTGTACCAACATTCTTTTTAAATGTTTCAACTGCTTGGTTGTAAACTTTTTGTGATAAAAATGAGTGAGAATAAATCGGTGCTATTGTTGCGATGTTAGAATCTAAAAAACCTTGTGCAAAAGTTTTTTCAGCTGAAAGCATTCTTGCATCCATGATCCTTGAGATGTAAGGAAACACCCCAACTGTTTTGAAATATGATTGACCTAAACCAGACAAAGGACCATCTCTCATGGCTGCTAATAATGGTATTTCGTATCCGTTATCCCGTGCAAATTTTGCTATTTCTTTTTGCGTTACTCCAGTTGTACCAAATGCAAAATTTAGAAACTTACCTGAAGCCATTAGTAATGGTGTTAGTGCTGCAGCTCCGAAGTTAAATAAAGCTGCATTCTTTGCTTCTACCATTGCTCTATCTACAACATTTAATTTATCAATATCTTTTTTAGGCATATTACCTAGATCTTCTAATAAGCTATCCATTAATGATGGACCAATAGTTTTGTTCATAAGATCATATGCTACAGAACCACCACCAGCACCAACTGTTCCTGCCGCTGCTACTGCAAGCTCACCTCTTCCTAAAGGACTTCTAATAGCTCTTTCACCTAAATCTAATGTTCTTCCTGCAAGTTGTGCTGCACCTTTTAAAAATCTGTATCTACCTGGTAATTTATTTGCAAGTTTTTCGAAAAAGAATTGTTTACCTTTGGTAAGTTTTAAACCTGTCATGTTAGTTTTTTTATATGCGTCTGCAATCTTATCTCTCATGTAGTTTGCTGCCATGAATGAAGCAGAAATATCTCCTGCTAGAACGGCACTACTTCTACCTGATAATAAAAAGTCAGCTCCTGGCACTGAGGATTCATCCATACCAAGATATGCTCCAAGTGGATCTTGTGCTACAGTTTCTTGTTTGGCTAGATCTTTTCTAGCTTGTGTTCTTTCTTCAAAAATTTCTTTTAAAGGTTTTGATTTTAATACTTTAGATTTAATAAGTTTATCAATAGCTCTTAACTGTAATGGATTTAATGTTTCGGGTGCAAAAGTATTATCATCAATACTTTTTTGTAATCCTTCTACAAACACTTTCTGTTTTTCATTTAATTCAGCCATTATTGATTACCCATTAAAAAGTCTAATGCACTCATATCTGTAGTGAAAGCATCAGGACTTGTGCCTTGAACCACTCTTCCTGTTCCAAAACTATTTAAAATTCCTTGAATATCATTATTAGTATAACCCATAGTGTAGAATCTATTTTTTCTTAATCTATTTTTTTCTTCTACTATTCCTAATAGTTCTTCATATTTCTGTACTATTTTAGCATCTGGTTCAACACCTAAGAATCCTGTCAACTCTTCAATTAAATCTAAGTCTCTGTTTGTTAATCTGTCTTTATCTTTTAATGCGTTGGCAAGTGTGTAAGTAAGAGTTCTAGCATTTACTTTTAATTTACCAAGTATTTCTGAAGCTGATGGATTACCAGACAAGAATTTTTGTGCTCTATTTTCAAATTTTGTTAAAACTTTTTCAGTTCGTTTTTCTAAATCTTTAAATGCTTCATCACTCATGTCTCCTTGAGACATTGTAAAGTCAGTTGAAACAGATCCAACAAGACCATCTTTAACTTCACCCGGTAGGTTTTTAAGAACTTCAGCAAATCCTAAAATTATTCCAGATCCTCCGATTGCTTTTCTTCCAGCATCTGTACTCATCAAAGCTATTTGTTCTCTTAAAATATCAGCTGATAATTGACCATCAGCTATTAATCTTATGTTATCCATGTATGCTGCAGAATCTTTTTGAACATAGAATTGTCCTGCATCTGGTGAAGCTAACCTATATTCTTTACCGTCATAAACATAAACTTCTCCAGTGTTTTTATCTTTTTTAGCCTCAAAGAATTGACCACCTTGTTCAAATGAACCTAATTCAAATTTGCTATTACCTTGTGCATCTAAAGCATCTTTTAAAGCTTCATTTCTTAATTCTAATAAATCAGTGTTGTAACTTAAAACAGTTGAAGCCCAGTCTCTGTAAGCTTCATCATTTTTCATTTTGACTAATATCTTGGCATCTACAGCAGGTCCAAGTGCAGTACCAAATACGTCAGCTAATCCAGCAAAACCGCCTTTCATTGTTTTACCTGATAGTAATCCAGCAGCTAATTTCATTAGGAATACTCTTTGAGGATTCATTTCAGTTTTTCTTGGATCTGCTCTCAAAAATTGTGTCATGTCAATTGTCTCTGCTGCTTTTTTAGCTTCATCAATTTCATTATCTCCTGTCGGATCTTGTTTTGTACCTGTGCCTGTACCGCCAGCAGTGTCATTAGATATGCCATCACCCTCCTCAGTTTTAGGTGTTTTAGATTTTTTATTTATTTCTTCAACAGTTTTTACTTCTTTTACAAATTTAGGATGGTTCTGATCACCAACTCTATTTGGCACTTGTGCATATAATTCATCGCTTTTAACAATTGAATCTACATTGTTAGATTCAATGTCACCCTCTGTAATAGCTAATGCAAGATTTGTTGCTTTATTAACATCAAGATTTTTTTGTGCCATCAAAGCATTTCTTAATTCAGCGATTGCTATATTTTTTTCTAATGCTATTTGTCCTCCAATGGAGTCAAACTGCATTGAATCATCTGGACTCATAGATGCTGTTTCCTCTGCCATTAATAATTTATTTTCTTTGTCTCTAACTTTTTTGACTAACTCATCTACATCTTGATAGTATCTACCAAATTCTTTTGAGTCTTTCATATATTGTCTCATTTCTCCAGCTATTCTTTGCTCATAAGATTTTGAACCTGGAGGTCCTTCAGGAGTTTTATCTAAACCACCTGTAACTAAATTTTTTGTGCCTGGACTCACTGACAGGATCATTTTGGCTATATCGCTTGAAACCATAGGTCTCTGGCCACCAAATGATAAATCCCTATTAAATATGTCCATGGCTTTTTTAAAAGGTATATTGTTAGCTTTTGCATAATCTTTAACCATTTTAGTTTCATCGTAATAAGCTTTTGCTCCACCTGTCGCTGCTAATCCAGCACCAATACTAATAGCAGCAATAGGATTAGAAGTTGCTAGTCTTGTGCCTGTGCCTAAAATTCTAGCTAAATTTTGTGAAGTTGCGCTTCTACCCAAAGACAATGGTAAAGATGCAAGTTCTGCCGCTCCTATAGTTTGTATAATAGGATCTGGTATACCTGCTACTTCAGCCCCAGCATACAATGCACCTAAACCTGTAAGACCTTTGGCAAACTTTGCAGTTCCTGCTTTTATTTTTGATTTACCAAATCCAGTTATGTACTGACCCGTTGATGGATCATATGCAAATGATCTACCTTGTGGACCTTGATATTGTAATGGAAATCTTGAATACGTAGATGGGTCTACGAATTGTGGTCCTTGTTTAAAACCAGGGCCTTCCATAAACCGACCAACTTTTGCTTTAATTGGTTTCAAAGCACCTCTTCTTAGTGCCTCTTTTCTAAACATAGGTCTGTTTAAAACTTTGTTCAAAGACATCGCTACCTCTGCTGTTGTGGATTAAATGCTGAGAATGCAGCGATACCTGTACCTACTGATTGTGCTAATGGACTTGTACCCGGTGTTGTACCCATAGTAACACCAGATTGTGTTTTAGGTCCTGCAGCATAAAGGTTCGCAAGAAACTCAGCTCTTTGATAAGGCTCATATTGTTGTTGTAATGTAGATTGTCTTTGTGCATCTAATGCTTGTTGAGCTAATTGTCTTTGAACTCCACCAGCAGAAAATAATTGATTGATGTCCGCTTGCGCCATCTGTTGTTGACCCAAGCCCATTTGACCAAGCTGTTGGCCAGCAGCCAAACCAACTTGTTGTTGTCTTTGTGCTGCACCAAGTGCAGTATTAAAACCAGCTTGTTGTGCTCTACCCATNNCCATNTANAGNTNTTCNTTGANNCTCNGCTTGTTGAACNCCTTCTCTTCCACCACCAAAAGCACCTGCTTGAACTGCTTGCTGTGCTAATTGATTTTGCATCATTTGACCTTGTCTGCCAATCTCTCCAGTAACATAAGATTGAAAAGGATTTAGATATTGAGATATTTGTGATGCACCGATCGGAGCTGCTGCTTGTTGTATTTGTGCAATACCCTGACTAACAGTTCCTGCTCCAACACCTGTTTGCCCTGCAGCTTTTATACCTTGTTGCTCAAGAGCTGACAAAGGTGCAACCTGAATGTCAGGTAAATTAATAGGATCTTGCGCTACCTGACGCGCAATGTCCATCAATTCTATTTTTCTTTCTTCAATACCAGGAGCTTCTCTTACAAACTGTGTTTGTGAAGTTGGTGTTGATGCTTGTCTTGAACTTCCTCCGCCAAAAAAACTCATATTATATCCATTTCTCTAGTTGCACATGTTTCTTTTTCCATCCCCATTTTTTAGAAATTTTTTCCCAACCAGGTCTGGCCATGATGCTCATTCTTTTACAATTATTTTGTTGAGCAAAATCTGTAATACATCTTACCAATGTATCCTCCCACAAGTCTCTTCTTTTACCTGTGCAAATTAATATTTCATATTGTAAATAATTTGGTAGCTCTGCTATTCTTCCAACACAAATACCAAACACTTTGTTTTCTTCTGATTCATCTGAACCAAACATTAACCAACATTGTAAATTATCTTTTTTTAGTTCTTCATATACCCAAGATGATTCTGCGTACTTACCAGAGAATGCTAGAGCTTCAGCTACCATAAACTCACATAGTGGCCAAAACCTTTCTACGTCTTTTGGTTCGATTGGTATAATACTTACTAATGGTTTAATTTGTTTTTTGTTTGCTGTTGGCATCATTCTCCTTCAATAAATCAAATACTCTTTTGTATCTTTTTTGNTGNTCATAGAAGTAAGCNGCNCCTTTTTCTCTCATNTCNTTCATNCTATTTGGATTAGCACCTGCAATGATTCCTGCGCCTAACACACCGTCTGCTCTTGTTACAAACTCTCCGTCTGCTAATTGAGCTAACATAGTGTCTTCGTCTTTATCACCTACTCCTGCTCCGTCCTCTACATACCCAGATGCTCTAACGTAATTGTTTGAATCGTTTTCATCATGAGTCATTTTTGATGGAAGATAGTTTACACCACCTTCATTAAATTTTCTTATCTCAGCTAATCCACCTGTATTAAATCTTGTCTTGCTAAGTGAGTAAGGACCCACTCTCTGATCACCTCTGCCTTGTTCCTCTGGTGCATAAACTTTTTCATATGCTTTTTCTTCACCAGTTACAGGATCAATAAAAGTATATCCTTTTCTTTGTTTTTGTAATTCTAAATAACTCATGTTGTATCCTGGAGAATAAACGTCAGTTGGACCTTGATCGAATGCGCCACCTAAATATGTAAGTGCAGCCAAAGATCCTCCAACTTTTAAAGGATCGTATTNACCTGTCTCTTTGTNTTTTAATAATTCTAACACACTAGTTTTTGGTGCCGTAGTTGGTGTAAATCCTCCTGATTGTCCTGGTAAAGTTGTTGAACCTGTAAAAGTTGTAGGGGTTCGAAAAGCTGACATACCAGGNAANNNNGATACNCCTGGTAAGTTNGNAAATGTTGGAACNGTTGTTCCAAACCCAGCACGTTGAGCAAAGCCTCCTACTTGTCCTAAATTATATCCNGTGAAAGCACCTGCTGCAGTGTTNAGTAATCTATTTAAACCACCNATACCTTGATCTTTAGATTGTCTGTATCCTTGTAAACCACCGTATGCTGCTAATGCGTAGGGTAAAAGTTGTAGCATTATATAAAATTCTCCTATTTAAGATCTTAAATATGAAATAATACCATTTTACTTGCTTGATATCAACTCATCNTAGAACTTGCCTTGATACTGATGTTCTCCAATATGGACTATAGCGTCATTGACATAGGCATAGCATTTACCCCCTAAGTCTCTCCATAGCTTACAAAAGGCAAAATCCTCACCGTTGTAAGTCTTCTCTTTAGGGTCATGTAAAGTGTCAAAAAAGTTCCACATATTAGGTTTGTTGACATACTTTCCATTGATAACAGTCTTTTGAACTATTTCTTTGTCAGGATATTTCTCTATCATTTTCTCAATAACTTCTCTTTTAATAAGCATACATCCTGTTGGTGAATCAGTAACTTCCATTACTCCTTTATCAAGTTTAA
>FUFK010070810.1_pt1 | contig 11906 bp, 12 predicted proteins | sample 1021851 | NCBI WGS metagenome assembly FUFK01 (sample SAMEA51879418, study PRJEB19060) | metagenome
TTTTATGGAACAAAGAAAGCGTTATAGAAAAGAGTATGAAAAAGTTGTTAATGATAAACTAGAAAAAAAATTTAATGAATTGTCGAAGGATGATCAGGAAAAACTGATGAAAGATTTAGAAAAAAATCCTTAAGTTCTTGCAGCAAAAAATCTAGAATTTATGAAACCGAATAAAATGAAAATGACTAAGAAGGAAAATATTGAAGGAAACCCAAATCCTGAAGGTTACATGGGAGCTGATATGCCTAAAAAACAAACATTATATGACCCAAATGATGTAGCTGGAATTATGCAAACACCTGTTGGCGCTACAAGAGAACTTGGGTCTCATAAAGGTTTTTCTTTAGGAATGGTAGTAGATATTCTTGGATCTATTCTTAATGGTAGTTTGGCAGGACCGTTAAGAACATTTAAAGCACACCAAAATCACTTTGTTGCAGCATATTCAATTGATGCCTTTACAGAACTAAATAAATTTAAAGAAATGATGGATGAATATTTACAGATCCTTGAAGATTTACCTCCAGTGGAAGGTCAAAAAAGAGTTTTGTATGCTGGCTTGATGGAAGAAGAAACAACCAGAGAAAGGATGGAAAAGGGGATCCCTCTCCATCCAGAGGTAGTTAACTGGTTTAAGGATATCTGTAGTGAACTTTCAATAAATTTTGATATTACTGGAAAAGGGGTTNGGGATGCTTGAAAAATTTCATGTTGCTAAAGAAGATATTATACATATTGAGGAAGAAAGGTTGCGGTCAGTTACTAAGGAAATATTAATGACACAAGATATTTCTGAAAAAGATGCCTTATTAGCAACAGACGCATTAATAAAAGCTGATTTGAGAGGTGTCGAAAGTCACGGTGTTTCTAACATGTTAAGGGCTTATTTAGGTGCATTTAAATCTAACAGCCTTAACCCTAAGCCTAATTGGAAAATTGTAAAAGAAACTGCTTCTTGTGCAACAATAAACTCTGATAATGGATTAGGAATTGTAGTTGCACCTCAAGCAATGGAAATAGCAGTTGAAAAAGCTAAAAAAACTGGGGCTGGTATTGTAACTATGAATAATTGTGGTCATCTTGGAATGCTAGCCTACCATTCAATGATTGCTTCGGATAATGACATGATTGGCACAACAATGGCAGCTTGCTCACCTAGAATGGTACCCACATATTCATCAGTTCGAGCACTAGGNACCAATCCTATTTCATATTCTGCTCCTGCAGATAAGTTGCCAGANTTTGTCTTTGACGCAGCAATGACTTCAGTTGCAGGCAACAAGATTGTTTTAGCATCAAGACTTAATGTTCCATTGTCACCTGGTTGGATTGCAGATAAAGATGGAAACCCAATCATGGAAGAGGTGAATATAGAAGAATTAAATCACGAAGATGAATCAAAAAACTTAGAAAATCGATATAACAAAGGTTACATTTCTAGTTCGGTTGATTTATTACCCTTTGGCGGAACAAGAGAAATAGGTTCTCACAAAGGTTATTCAATGGCTGTAGTTGTTGATATTTTAGCAGGAATACTTAATGGAACTAGAACTGCCCCAACAGGTGAATATAAAAATCAGGGCCACTTTGTTGCGGCATATGATATAGATGCATTTATGGATAAAAAGGAATTTAAAGAATTAATGGATAGATATCTTCAAAGTTTTCTTGATTTACCTTCAAATTCAGAAGGGAAAAAGGTTGTTTACGCCGGGTATCTTGAAAGTATCGAAGAAAGTAAAAGGTCTGAATTCGGAATACCATTACATAAAGAAGTTGTGGATTGGTTTAAAAAAATATCTGTAGAATTAAATACTGAAACTTTATGAAAAAAGTCGATATAACTTTCTTGCCATCAACAAAGGGTAATTATTTTGATGACCCATTAATTATTGATTGGTGTAATAAGTTGAAAGATACTTTAGATTTCGTAAATATATTTGTACCTAAAAATGCAGAAGAGGCAAAAATATTTCTAAAAAAATCAAATGCTGCATATGGAGCTCTTTCAGAAGATTTAATTGATTATTGTGAAAATATTGAATGGCTTCAAGCGCCTCAAGCAGCCCCTCCACCAGATTTTTACTACAATAGGCTTATTGAGCACTCAATGACAGTTACAAATTTTAGAGGAATTTACAACGACCATATTTCTCACCACATATTGGCAATGGTTTTGTCATTTTCAAAAAGTTTAAATTTATATATTCACCAGCAAAGCAAAAATTTATGGAATCCAATAAAGTCTGAAAATGGATCAACTAGATATTTACCAGAAATGAAAATATTTATAATTGGTCTTGGNGGAATAGGAGATGAAACAGCAAGGTTGTGCAGTATATTTGGATCTGAAGTAATTGGTGTTGATGAAAGAAGAGAAGATAAACCTGAATATGTTTCAATGTTACTTAAACCAGAAAATTTAGAAGAATTCATAAATGAAGCTGACTTCGTAATTTCNACAATTCCACATACGCCTAATACAGAAAAANTTTTTAACTATAATTTTTTCAAAAAAATGAAAAATTCATCTTTCTTCATAAATATTGGTAGAGGAAAAACAGTGGTGTTAGATGACCTTGTAAAAGCTTTAAAAAATAAGGAGATAAGTGGAGCAGGACTAGATGTTTTTGAAAAGGAACCGCTGCCCGAAAATCACGAATTATGGAAATTTGAAAATGCTATTATTACTCCTCATATTGCAGCATACGATGTACCTTATCTCGATGAAAGAAGATATGAACTAATTAAAAAAAATTGTATAAATTTTCATAAAGGAAATGAATTAATAAATATAGTTGATAAAAACTTATGGTATTAATTGAAAAGCATTTCACATCAACTGCATTTGTTTTGCATCCAATTGAAGATAAGGTTCTTTTACATTGGCATAGCAAAGTTAAAGCTTGGCTTCCTCCTGGTGGCCATATAGAGAATAATGAAACTCCTGTTGAAGCAGTAAAAAGAGAAACTTTTGAAGAAACAGGAATTCATATTAAATTATATAATTTCAATTCATCTATGTCTGAAATTCCTTTCAGTGATGTAAAAGAAATACCTGCTCCTTACACCATACTTTTAGAAAATATAAATGACCCAGAAAATGGTGAACATATTCATATAGATATGATATATTTTTCAGAAGCATTAAAAATTGGCGATTTAAAAGATGGCTGGTTTTGGGTGAATGAANATGACTTAAAAGGAAATGTTAATTTAAATTTCGATAATTCAAATAATGCGAGAATACATGATGATGTGAAACATTTTGGATTGAAATGCATAGAATTAAGGAGAAGATATGGCAACTAAAAAAGAGCAAAAACGTGCTTTAGGAAAAAATAGGAGTTGGGAAACAACTGAGGGTGCTGTTAGAGCTCCTCATCGATCGATGANGAAAGCTATGGGGCTAACCGACGATAATATAAATGCTCCATTCGTTGGAATCGCATCAACTCATAATGAAGTTACTCCATGCAATGCTGGAATTGAACCACTTGTTGAACAAGTAAAAAGAGGTGTTTTTGCTGCCGAAGGAACTCCATTTGTTTTTGGGACAATAACTGTTAGTGATGCAATATCTATGGGCCACATTGGCATGAGAGGGTCTCTTGTTAGTAGAGAGGTGATAGCTGATTCAATTGAAACAGTAGTATTTGCAGAAAGATTTGATGGTCTTGTAGCTGTAGCTGGATGTGATAAAAGTTTACCGGGAGCTATGATGGCAATTGCAAGACTTAATGTTCCATCTGTATTTATCTATGGAGGATCAATTCTACCGGGAAATTTAAATGGTAAAACAATACAAATTCAAGATGTTTTTGAAGCGGTTGGAAAGCATCAGAGTGGAGAAATTAACGATAGTGAACTTTATCAGATAGAGTCTAGGGCTTGTCCAGGGCCTGGTTCATGTGGAGGAATGTTCACTGCTAACACTATGTCTTCTGTAGGTGAAGCTTTAGGGTTAAGCTTGCCAGGTTCAGCATCTGAACCAGCTGTCGATCAAAGAAAAAGTGCATCGAGTAGATTAGCTGGTGAAGCAGTGTTAAATTTATTNAGGAATGACATAAAACCTTCTGACATTTTAACTAAAGAAGCCTTTGAAAATGCAGTGACAGTAGTAACTGCAATGGGTGGGTCAACTAATACCTGTCTTCATTTACCAGCAATAGCTTATGAAGCAGGGATAGACCTTACTTTGGAAGATATCCATGATATTTCCATGAGAACACCTCATCTAGCAAATATGAAACCTGCCGGAAAATACCTAATGTATGACTTAGATAATGTTGGTGGAGTGCCGCTTGTTATGAAAAGATTATTAGATTTAGGATTAATACATGGTGAATGCATGACTGTAACTGGAAAAACAGTTAGAGAAAATCTTGAAAGTATTAAAGACGACGGTACAGAAAATGAAGTTGTTAGAAAAATTGATAACCCTATTAGCTCAACTGGCGGATTAGTAATTTTGCATGGTAACTTAGCCCCAGATGGTGCGGTTCTAAAAGTGGCAGGTCATAATTACGGAAAGAAGTGGTCTGGGCCAGCAAATGTTTTCAATCAAGAAGAAGAGTGCATGGAAGCTTTAAAGAATAAGCAAATTAAACCTGGTGACTTTGTAGTTATTAGGTATGAAGGACCTAAAGGTGGCCCAGGAATGAGAGAAATGCTCTCCATAACGAGTGCTATTGTTGGCCAAGGTTTAGGCGATAAAGTATTTCTAATGACCGACGGAAGGTTTTCTGGAGCTTCACATGGCCCAATGATTGGTCACGTTGGTCCTGAAGCAGCTGTCGGTGGACCAATAGCTGCAGTTGAAAAAGGTGACATAATAGAAATAGATCTTGAAACTTTTGAATTAAATTTAAAAGTAAGTGATGAAACTATTAAAGAAAGATTGAAGAAAGTTGTAAAGCCTGAGCCAATGTTTAAAAGTGGTGTTTTAGGCAAATATACAAAGTTAGTTCAACCTGCATCCAAAGGTGCAGTTACTGGTTAACTGAATATTTTTTTTAGCCATCCTTTTCTTTGGCCTGATTTAGTGCCATTGAGTGCTGGTGGTTCAGTAGAAGGTGAAACTTCTCTCCTTGATGAATTGTTCTTTGCTGATTTAGTTCTAGGTTTATAACTACTTTTATATTGCCTAGTGCCAACAGGCCTTGGAGAAGGTTTTCTTTTTGGTTTTTTATTTTCTCCTTCTGGTGAAGAAAATTCATCTGATACTTCTTCTTTGTTGTAAGATTTTGCTGCATTTTTCTGGTCAGTCTTTGTCATCCATAAATTAGAAAAATATGTTTTATTAAGTTTAATGTGAAGGTCTGCAATCCTAGCTGTTTCAGGTGAAATATTAGTATCAAAAGCTGCAATTTCAACGTGCTTACCTTGGTCTTTAGCAGCTTGAAGGGCAGGATAGAAATCTCCATCCCCACTTACAAGTATAGCTGTGTCACATAAATCTTCGTAAGCATTTTTTAAAATATCGACTCCTATCATCATGTCAACACCTTTTTCTACCATCGCATCCCCTCTTTGTTTCACAATTCCAAGTTTGACTTCTAAATAAGGAATGTCATACAAAGCAGAAAGGAATTTTTCTTGATCTTCAGATCCTCTTCCTTTTTGGTCCTGCTTAATATTGTAGTAATAAGTTCTGACTAGGTTTCTATCACCTGCTAATTTTTCGGCAAACTTGCCAAATTTTATATCATTTCTTGAAAAGTGCTGATTTAATACATGATATAAATTGCTACCATCAATAAATACCATAACTCTTTCTTTTTTTGCTTTTTGTTTTGTTTCTGCCATTATTTCTCCCAAGTTAAATAATCGATTTGATGAAATAAAAAATAAATAATATTGTAATTATAAGCTTTTATTGTCTAAGTAATACAGCATTTATTAATATAAATTAGGAAAAAATAATGAAAAAAGTTGAATTTTTGCCAATAATGACAAAGATTGAAATGCCCAATGGACTACAGTGGCATAATGAAAAATTGTATGTAATTGATCAAAAAACTGACAATATTTTTATACTTGATGAAAAAGGCCAAATAATAGATGAATTCAGTACTTTATGTGAAAATGGCTCTGGGATAACAATTGGGGATAATTGTATTTGGCTGGGCTCAAATGGAAAAACAGAGGCTAGGCCATTTAGAGGCAGCGATACACATATTAGCTGGATACTGAAATTAGATATTAAATCAAAACAATTGATTTCCAGATTCCCCACTCCTGACGGTGGTGGTGTTCATGGGTTAGAATGGGATAAAGGTATGCTCTGGATAACTGCATTTAATCCAACAGCTTTAATACTTGTAGATCCCAATAATTTTGAAGTTAAATTTAAATTTGAAATTGATCAGAGTCCACATGGTTTAGCAATTGATGGAGAAGGAATTTGGTGCTCCGATAGAGTTGATAGAAATATAATTAAATATGAAAAATCAACCGGAAAAAAATTAGATAAAATAAATATTCCCGAAGATGGACCTGACCCTCACGGATTATCTATTAAAAACAAAGTATTATGGTATTCAGATGCAGCTTTTCCAAACCCTATGAGGCCTTTTCCGGAAATTGGATCGATAAAAATAAAATGAAGATTTTAGATACTCATCACCATTTATGGGATCTTTCGATGAGGTCCTATGACTGGATTAGTGAACTACCAGAGAATGAATCAGTAAAAATTAACAAGAATTTTTTATTAAATGATTTAGATTATTTAGCAAAAATAAATAAAGTTACTGGCACTATATGTGTTCAAGCACATCAATCTGAAGAAGAAGCATTATGGCTCTTGGAGATAGCCAAAAATTCAGATTTAATTAAAGGGGTAGTTTGCTGGGTAGATTTAAAAGATTCTGATATCGGGTATTCTTTAGATAAATACCAATCTTATGATAAATTTTGTGGAATTAGGCATGTTTGGCATGATGAAAAGAATGAAGACTGGATTATGGACTCAAAAGTAATTGCCGGCTTGAAGGTATTGTCTGAGAGGCTAATTAATTTTGATTTTTTAGTTAGGCCTAATCATCTAAAATACATATTTGAAGTTTACGAAAAAATACCTAAATTGAATGGAGTTATTGATCATATAGCAAAGCCAAATATTAAAGATAATACTTTTGATCCATGGGCTAAAGATATTTATGATTTATCAAAAATAGATTCTTTGAGTTGCAAGGTATCTGGAATGGTTGAAGAAATGAACGAATCACAAAGTATTTCAGTTCTTAAAACATATACTAACCACATAATTAAAAGTTTTGGCCCCAATAAAATAATGTATGGGAGTAATTGGCCAGTATGTTTAACAAAGAAAAGCTATTCAGAAGTTTTAGATATTGCAAAAAAAATATCAATTAATGTTGATTCTGAAAAGTTTTTTTATACAAATGGAAAAAACTTTTACCTTAACTAAACATTGTTTGTTCCTATATTAAACACAGGTTCATTAATAGGATAAATTTCTCTTTCTATATTTTTAAAATTTAAGTTTTTTAAATCTGCAGTGGTTGTGCCTTTAGTGTTTACTAAAATAGTTTTAGCAGCAAATGGATCATATGCCGGTCTTGGCAAAATAACTCCTCTGGTTGTAATCAATTGCTTTTCCTTTGGGTCGATTCCAATATGAGTAATTTGGCCAATACTTTGAGGTGGCTGCCTTAAAGTAGTCAGTATTATTGACCCTCTTTTATCAGTCTCTATAAGTGCTGTTTTACCTTGGTTATATTTAGTGTAGCCACCATGTCTAATTTCACTATCTTCCCAAATGCCATCAGTAATGTTTTTGACAACCCCTTCAATTTCAACCGGATCCCCGTGTTTATCGTCTACCTTGCCCCCAACAAATAGTTTTACTTTTTGACCAATTCCTTTTTGAGCACATTTTTCAACTGATTCAGGGTCAAAAAATACAGTGCAATAATTACTTACATCTTGTTTTATAATTTCATGTAATAAAAAAGTTGAGTCAGCTGAACTCCCGCCTCCAGTGTTGTCTCCAACATCGTTCAAAATTACTGGATATTCTTTTGATTTTTTTGCTATTTCTACTGCCTCAGAGACTTCTAAAGCATTTAAATTGTATTTATGCCTATTTTCCCATGCAAATTCTGCGACACTTTCACATTTAGTTCTTGATAAATCGGCATTGTTATCTGTATACACCAAAAATGATGATCCAAGTTCAGGTACGTCAGCAAACTGAAAACCAAGAGCGAAGCTTGCTGAAATCACAGAATCATCATTAGAAATTTCATCCATTCTTTTTATTATTTGATTAACTGGCTCTTCAAATGTATTTTGCTTAGTCATATTTATCATCATTGGAGGCGCAATAAATGTGCCAGTAGGATTTATATTTTTTTTGATTATTTCAATTATTATTTTTGCAGCTTCTACACCCCTGTCATAAGTATCTAAATGCGGGCAAGTTCTAAACACAATTAAAACATCAGCATTTTTAAACATCTTTGTTGATACATTGGCGTGCTTATCCAGAGTGCATACTATAGGAAAATCTTTCCCTAATTTTTTTCTCAACCTTAACAATACTTCCCCATCTGCATCTAAATATTCTTCAGAAACAGTGGCGCCATGCAAGTTAACAATCANACCATCACATTCATCAGAATTAATTTCATTTACTAATTTATCAACAATTTGATTAAAAGCTTCTTTTTCNACTGTTCCAGAAGGTGTTGCAATCGCACACATTTTAGGTATAAATTCAACATCCTGTTTTTCAAGCTCATCAATGGAGCCAGATAATTCGTGATTACCTCCTTTGAAATGCTCGACAATTATCTTTTCCTTGGATAAAATCTCCATAATGAGGGTTCATAAAATTTTCAACAGGAGTTGTTTTCTTAATAAATGTATTTGATTCATGCATAAAGCATGTTAGAGCTATTTTCAAATTAACCTCTTCCTATATATGGCATTTTAGTCGCCATAATAGTTATAAATTGAACATTAGTTTCTAAAGGAAAATTAGATATATTTAATACAACTTCAGCAACATGATTAACATCAAATGTAGGCTCTACAATTGTTGATCCATTCGCTTGAGGAACACCTTTTTTCATTCTTTCTGTCATTGGGGTTGCAGCATTTCCAATATCAATTTGACTGCAAGCAATATTATATTTTCTGCCATCTAAAGATATAGACTTTGTNAAACCACTTACACCATGTTTTGTGGCTGTGTATGGTGCTGAATCAGGNCTTGGTGCATAGGCAGATATTGAACCATTATTGATAATTCTTCCCCCCATAGGTTTTTGATTCTTCATTATTTTAATAGCCTCTTGGGCACATAAAAATGTTCCTGTTAAATTCGAATCCACTACTTTTTGCCAATCATCATAGGTAAGGTCTTCAAATAATTTTTTTGGTGCCCCTCCTCCAGCATTGTTAAACAGAACATCTAATCTTCCATATTTTTCAAATGTCACTTTAAACAAATTTTTAACTGAATCTTGATTTCCAACATCGCAGGTTACTGCTAATACATTATCGGTACCTATTTCTTCTGCAGTTATTTTTAAAGGTTCTTCTCTTCTGCCCGTAATAACAACAGAATATCCGTCTTTTGCCAATGCTTGAGCAGATGCTTTNCCAATACCTGAACCTCCACCTGTAACAATTGCAACTTTATTTTTGACACTATTCATATCTTCTCCTTGTAAACATTGTGTAAATTCAAGATAATTTCATAATATTGTAAATGAAACATTTCTGCTAGATTGGTTATAAAGGAGTATTATGCCTAAAGATTTAAATATACTTATACTAAATAGCGAGGCATTAAAATTGTCAGTAGAAGATTTAGTAGATGAAATAAATGTTCCTGTAAATTATGACATAGTTGACATGTCTAATAAGGAAAATATTAGAAAAATCCTGCCTAATTACAACGTGTTAGTTTCAACTTCACTTGATATCTCTATGAAAAATGAATCAAAAAATTTAAAGGCAATTTTTATGCCAGGGGCAGGATGGGACAAAATATCAGCTGAAGCAGTTCCNGAAGGCTGTGTTGTCACAAATAGCTATGAACATGAAAATGCTATTGCAGAGTATGTAATAATGTCCATGATTGCTCTCGATAGAGAACTTATAAATGCTCACAATAATTTTTCTGAAAATAAATGGGACTATTTTCCTGCAAGATTTGGCCCTTTCAACGAGCTTTCTGGAAGAAATGTTGTTGCTATAGGTTTAGGGAGAATTGGCAAAAAGGTTCTTGAATATACAAAAGTTTTTGGAATGAACAACTTTGCTGTTGAAGAACAAGAAATTAACAAAAAGGTAATTAAGGAATTAAACATTAATGAGATTTATAAACCCAATGAAATGACCAAAATTATTTCAAAATCTGACTTTGTTATCGTATGTGTTCCATACATCAAGTCAACTAAAGGTTTAATCGGTGAAAAAGAAATTTATTCTATGAAAAATGATGCTTTTATAATCAACCCTGCCAGAGGTCCAATTATCCAAGAAGAGCATCTTTATCATGCACTAAAATCAAATAGAATAGCAGGTGCATGCCTAGACACTTGGTATACATATCCAAAATCTGATTCTGACGAACCCTCTCCCTCAAAATTTAATTTTGGAGAACTTAAAAATGTAATTATTACTCCTCATGTTTGCGGATCTACATATGGTACTTTTTCAAGAAGAATGAAAATAGTTGGCCAGAATATTAATAATTATTACAACGATAAAAAATTAATTAATGTCGTGGATGATTTATCAAAAATTTAATCTGATTTGAACATTTGAAACATTGCTATTGAAGCTGCAACTGATGCATTAAGAGAATCTATACTTTCAAACTTCATTGGAATTTTATAAACATAATCTAATTTCGATTCAACTAATTTAGAAATTCCATCGTGTTCTGATCCTACTACCAAAGCTTTTCTTTCTTTTTGTAAATCTGAAACATTTTCTTGCATGATCTTTCCAATTAAACCGTAAATCCAAAAGTTGTTTTGCTTTAATTTTTCAATTAAATTTGAGATATTTGGTACTCTTATAATTTTAAGGCTATGAATCGCTCCCGCTGAAGATCTAATAGAGCCTGCGGTAATACCCACAGATCTTTTTTTTGGAATAAAAATATACTCAATCCCAAATGCTAATGCTGACCTNGAGATTGAACCAAAATTATGAGGGTCTTGTATGCCATCTAAAATTAGCACGTTCAATTTATTAATAGAATCCAATTTATCCCAAAATTTTGCTTCAGAAAAATAACCATCTGCAACAAGATTAGCTATTATTCCTTGATGTTTACCGGTATTGCTTAATTTAGCAATTTCATTTTCTTCAACAGAGTTGAAATTAATTTTATTTTTTATACAAATGTTCTGAATTTTTTCAAAAAATTCAGATCCTTCAAGCCTGTTGGATAAAAAAATAGATTCAACCGATTTAGGAGACTTCAACGACTCTAATACTGCTCTTTTTCCTTCAGATGTAGGATTTTTTCTTATTTTATTAGTGCGACTTGGCATAATTACTAAAATATTAATATAAATTCATTTAAATTGTTTATTCAGACTGCTAGGATAACAAAAAATTATATTTATATTTATTGTATGTTTGGAAAAGTTAAGTTTATTTTATTACTGTTTGCTGGCAGTATTTGCCATAGGATGCAACTCTATTTCTGAGAACGAAAAAATTATTTATATTTCTGAAAAGGATGGAAATCCAGAAATATATTCTATGAATATTAATGGTTCTGATATCCAAAGAATTACTAATAGTTCAAGGGCAGAGGAAAACCCTAAGTTATCCAAAAATGGAAATTACTTAGGATTTTTAATTTCTAAAAATGATATTAAAGAGCTGCACATCATAGAGATGGAAAG
>FUFK010074834.1_pt1 | contig 11905 bp, 11 predicted proteins | sample 1021851 | NCBI WGS metagenome assembly FUFK01 (sample SAMEA51879418, study PRJEB19060) | metagenome
TCCTCAATTATTTCTCCATCATTTGATATTAATTGTGTAGTATATTTTGAATCTGTTACAAGAGAATTAGATAGCCCTTTATTAAAATAATCACCTGAAATTGAGATTTCAATTTTTTCTTTATTGAACATAATATTTTTAAATTTAACCCCATTTGAAAAATAGAAATTACCATTTCTCATAGAATCTAGAATATTTTTCTCAGAAAGATCTTTTGAAAATACTTCAACCCATCCTCTTCCGGGATTATGTCTATGAGGAGCAAATTCTTCTTTAAAGTGGTGTGAATCATCAACAGCAACCCCCCAAATTTTAATTTTTTTACTTAACATTTCATCCCACATTTCTTCTACACTTTTTTTTCCTCCACCACCGTAATTATGAGTATTATAATTTCCATTGAAAACTTCTATAAAATGAGCTCCTCTTATTTGAACTAAATCTTTTTCATTAAGTGCCCATCTAAAGTTTGGATGGTTTATTTCAGCCAAACCTCCTGAATTAATAATATTATCAATATTTGCCTGAAGAGTTTTTACTTTAGTTGGCCTTATTGTTGGCTCAATAACTTTTTTAATTCCAATTGCATTAACGTGAATTGTATAAGGTAAATTTAAAGTAATTTCTTCACCTGGAATGAGTAATAACTTTGTTTGATCGCTGTCTAATATTGTAAGATGATTATGATCAGATAAAACTAAGAAATCGTATTTATTGTTACTATACCAATCAACTACTGTTTCTGGAGAACTATCACCGTCACTTTTATTTGTATGAGTATGTAGATTTCCTTTAAACCAAGGCATAAAATTTCATTTGTTACTTTTGTGTTAATTTATTATAATCATTCAATATTGATCTTACCAATTAGTATTAATAGATAGGGGAATAAATTTGACTACAAAATCAAAATCAAAATCTGTTAAATCTAAGTCAACAAAGAAATCNAAACAGAAATCTCAGGTGGCNGATTTTGGAAGAAAAACTGTTAGAGATGAAATAGTTCTATCTGTTAAAGATCTTAAAACTCAATTTTCTACCAAATACGGTACAGTTAAGGCAGTTGATGGAGTCAGTTTTGATTTAAAAAAAGGCGAAACTTTAGGAATAGTTGGTGAATCAGGATCAGGCAAGTCAGTAACATCATTATCTTTAATGAGGCTAGTTCCCCAACCACCTGGTGAAATTGTTGATGGCGAAGTCTTATTAAATGGTAGAAATTTACTAGAATTAAGCGAAAAAGAAATGACAGAAGTAAGAGGTGGAGAGATTTCTCTTATTTTGCAAGATCCTATGACGGCTTTAAACCCTTGTTTCTCAATTGAAAATCAGGTTGGTGAAGGAATTAGTATTCATCAGGGAGATAAAGGAAAGAATTTATTTGAAAAGGTTGTAGATGCATTAAAATCAGTTAGAATTCCTGCAGCTGATCAAAGAGCAAAAGACTACCCTCATCAGCTTTCTGGTGGAATGAGACAAAGAGTAGTCGGCGCAATTGGAATCTCTTCAAACCCTTCTGTAATAATTGCTGATGAACCAACAACATCTTTGGACGTAACTATCCAAGGAGCATATCTTAGATTACTCAAACAAATTCAAGAAGAAACTGGGGTTGGCATAATTTTTATAACTCATGATTTCGGAATCGTTGCAAAAATGTGTGACAGAGTTGCAGTTATGTATGCAGGAAGAATTGTAGAAAGTGCTGATGTAAGAACAATATTTAATAACCCTTTGCATGAATATACTAAAGCTTTAATAGAATCTGTTCCAAAATTAGAACAGAAAACAGGAAGATTGACTCAAATAAAAGGTCAACCTCCAGCACTTTGGGATTTGCCAGAAGGTGATTCATTTGCACCTAGATCAACACTAAAGTTTACAGAAAAAGATGCAAGCATTAGGCCTGAATTAGTCGAGGTTGCAAAAGGTCACTTTGTGCAGTTGTCTCGAAGTTCAGTAAAAGATTTTAAAAAATATGCACATTTGGTGGATTATTAATCATGGCTACAAAAGAAGTAAAAAATAAAAAAAATATTGTACCTGAAGAGCTAGGTTGTACAACTCCAACTAAGGATTCAATTGTTCAGGTAAGAAATTTAAGAAAACATTATGAAGTAAATAAGGCATTATCAATTTTTGGAAAAGATATTTTAGGAAAAACAGATTTATTAAAAGCAGTAGACAATGTAAGTTTTGATGTTGCAAAAGGTAAAACTTTTGGTTTGGTTGGTGAGTCAGGTTGTGGAAAAACAACAACNGGAAAACTTATTTTACAGCTNGAGAANCCAACTGAAGGTCAAATATTTTTTCAAGGAGAAGATNTATCTAAATTGTCAGCAGCTGGAATGGCAGAGTATAGAAAGTCAGTGCAAGCTGTATTTCAAGACCCTTGGGCTTCATTAAATCCTAGGATGAGGGTCAAAGATATAGTTGGAGAACCATTGCAGATTGCTACAACAATGACGAAAGAACAAATTGCTAAAAGAGTAGGGGATTTATTAGAAGAAGTTGGGTTAAATGAATACCAATCAAATTTTTATCCTCATGAATTTTCTGGTGGCCAAAGACAAAGGATAGGTATTGCAAGAGCATTAGCTCTAAATCCAAAGTTAATAATTCTTGATGAGCCAGTTTCAGCTCTTGATGTATCAATTAGGGCTCAAATAATGAATTTATTAGTAGATTTACAAAATGAACACGATTTGGCATATGTATTAATTGCTCATAATTTAGCGACAGTAAGGTATATGTGCCATAAGACAGCTGTTATGTACTTAGGAGTTATTCAAGAAATGGGAGACACAGAAGCTGTATTTACAAATCCTCAGCATATATATACGAATGCGTTAATGTCAGCAGCTTTACCAAGTCATCCTGATATTGATAGAGACGAAATTGTCCTTCCTGGTGAAGTCGTTTCTCCTATAAATCCTCCAGATGGAGATGTATTTCAAACAAGAACCCCTATGAAAGTTGATCAAAAACATGAATATGCGTCAACAAGACCACCTCTTGTTCAAGTTGGAAAAAAAGATCACTGGGTTGTGAAAACTCCATGGAGTATTGCTGACAAAGATATGAAAGTGAAATTGGAGGGAAAATAAAATGGCAAGATTTTTAACTCAAAGGTTGGTTTCATCATTTGTTTCAATAATTGGTGCTACTCTTGTAATTTTTTTACTAGTGCAACTTCATAATGACCCTAGAGAACTTTATGTTCCAGATTCAGGATATGGATTAACTGAGGAGCAATGGGAAATGCTTGGTGAAAAAATGGGTTTCAATGATCCTTTACCTGTCCAGTATTGGAATTGGATATCAGGTGCCTTTTTAGGTGATTTTGGTGTTTCTTTAGCACAACAAGTTCCAGTAAGAGATATTATTCAAAATAGAATGCGAGCAACAATCGAATTGGCAATAGGAGGTTGGGCATTCGCAATTTTATTAGGTATTCCAACTGGGGTTCTTGCTGCAGTAAAGAGAGGTACATTTTGGGATTATATTGCAAGGGGAGTAGCAATAATAGGTCAAGGTGCTCCACCATTTGTAATTGGATTATTATTGATTGTAATTTTTGCTGTATGGCTTCAAGATACACCATTTGAATTACCAGCTGCTGGAAGACCACCTCAATTTAATATTAAAACCTACATTTTGCCTTGTATTGCACTTGGATGGCCAGCTGCAGCCGGCTTAATGAGGCTTACAAGATCGGCAATGTTAGAAGTTCTTGATTCAGAATTTGTAAAACTCGCTAGAGCTAAAGGTGTTGGATGGAATAAAGTAATTTATAAACATGCTTTAAAAAATGCACTAATAACCCCTTTAACTTCTGCTCTTCTATTGTTTTCTGGCTGGTTGAATGGTGCTTTGGTAATTGAAATAATATTTGGATGGCCTGGAATAGGTTATGATGCATTGTTTACAGCTGTTAATGATAACGACTTTCCTCTTCTTCAAGGAACAGTATTTTTCTTCGTAATAATATTTGTTATTTTTGCATTATTAGCCGATCTTTTATATACAATCATTGATCCAAGAGTAAGGTTGACCGGAGGGGAAAAATAATGAATTATATTAAACTTGGATGGCAATTTTTAAGACGATATCCAGTTATTCCGATTTTTATTTTAATTTTGCTTCTTATTGCAGCTGCAATTGGACCATACGTTACACCATATGAAAGAGATATAGGTAATATTGCTGATAGACATCTTTCACTTTTTTCAACTTCAGAACACACTACTATTCAAGTATCAAAAGATGATGTTGTGAATGGATTTCACCTCTTAGGTACTGATCATGCAGGAAGAGATATTTTTACAAGGCTTCTTCATGGCTCAAGAATTTCGTTAATGGTTGTTGCAATTTCAATAACTACTGGAATGGCTTTTGGGTTAACTTTTGCAATGATTTCTGGGTATTACGGAGGAATTGTTGATGAAGTGTTAATGAGAATAGTTGATGTATGGAATGCATTGCCGTTTTTAATGGTTGCTCTTGTATTAACATTAATATTTGGTAGAGGTCTTAATATAATGATATTAGTATTATTCCTTGTTGCCTGGGTTAACTTCGTAAGGATCATTAGAGCCCAAATTCTTGTCCTCAAAGAAATGGATTATATAGCTTCTGCTAAAATCTGCGGTGCATCTGATGTGAGAATAATGATTAAACATTTATTTCCTGGCATTTTAAATTCAGCAGTAGTTATAGCTACATTAAATACTAGCGGTCTAATATTAGCTGAATCAACATTAAGCTTCGTAGGTGCTGGAATTCAGCCTCCTACACCNGCATGGGGAGTAATGGTAAATGAAGGAAGAGATTATCTTAGCACAGCATGGTGGCAATCAATGGTCCCATCAGGAGCAATCTTCCTTGTAGTTATAAGTCTAAATTTCCTTGGTGATTGGTTAAGAGATAGACTGGATCCAAGATTAAGACAGGTGGATTAATGAAATTGAAACTTCATTTAACTTTATTAAGTGTATTTTTATTAATTATTGTTGCTTGTGGCGAAAGACTGGATACTTATGAAATTATTGGTACAACAACAACCCAGCAAAAACTTGATAATGAGTCAGGTACTGCAACTGCTGTAGCTGAAAGAGCTGCTTCAATGGAAGCAACAAGANCTGCTGGTGGTGAAGTAGACTTAAGGCCTGCTGAAAGAGCAGCAGCAACTGCTCAAGCTGAAGCAACTGCAGCCGCTGAGAGAGGCGAAGAAATNAATCTTGATGACCTTGATCGAGTAGAGTTAGTTGACAACCTCCCTACTGAAATACCTTCTGACATAGAACCTTCATCTGAAACTGTAACGGTTCAAATTTTGAATGAGGGTTACTACGATCCTGATATTGTTGTTATAAAAGTTGGAACTAGCGTGATATGGGAGAATACGCAAAGGACCCCGTACGGAATTCTTTCTGATAGTGACCAAGAAGAAAACTTTAGTTCAGGNGGACTAAGAAGAAAATTAGGAGCCAAAGAAAACCCAACATTTGAGTACACTTTTACTAAGACTGGTAGATTTACATACGGACCTGATCTTTCCGGAGCAGCAATGGTTGCAAAGGGCAGAGGGGTAATTTTTGTTGTAGAATAAGAATCCTTAGATTTTTTTCAATTTTAATTAATCCCGGGTCGTCTAGTGGTAGGACAGAGGACTTTGAATCCTCTAACCTTGGTTCGAATCCAAGCCCGGGAACCACTGTAATTAGAATTTAGTTCAATTCTCAAATATAATAGATTTATGAAGTTTAATTTTAAAATATTATTATTATTATTGCCTTTAGTGCTGTTTTCGTGTCAATCTTATTTTGAGCCAATAATAAATGAAGCCGCTGAAAAGGCTGTAAAAGAATATGGGAATAGCAACCCACTTGCTGAAAGAGTATTAGAAGTTGAGAAAATAGTTGAAGTTCCTGTAGAAAAGATAGTTGAAGTTGAGAAAATAGTTGAAGTGCCTGTTGAAAAGATTGTTGAGGTTCAGGTAGAGAAAATAGTTGAAGTGCCTGTTGAAAAGATAGTTGAGGTTCAGGTAGAGAAAATAGTTGAAGTGCCTGTTGAAAAGATAGTTGAGGTTTATGTAGAAGTCGATACTTTGCCAACCCCAACCCCAACACCAACCCCAATTATAAAAAAATCCAAAAACGAAATTGATCAATATTTTGAATGTAAAGAAAGTGATGAGTATTGCTTAGCTGCTTTAGGTAAAAATAACAATGATTTAGTTGTTAAAGGCAATACATCTTATGAATTAGAATTATATTTTACTTCTGGTTATGATCCTTCAGAATTAATTGTTTCAGTTGATTTTTGTTATCCAATAATGACTAAATGCTGGACTGATTCAGGTAATGATGGATATGGCTCTTTAATAGCCCAACCTTACCTAAATGACTATAAGCATGCTGAAGAAAAATGGGTACCTTCTCTTGGAAGGTTAACGTGGGATGGGACAGTGATAAAAACCTCTAAATTAATACTAGTTACTCCAAAAGGATATGTTTTTAGAAGATTTGACCCAGTAATTACTATCTCTGATCCAGAAGGTAAAACAAACACGTTTAATCTTAAAAACTGGAAAGTAGAAAGTTTTACAGACTAATTACTCTATATCTCTGTAACTTGGACTAGGTGTATTAATATAATTTTCATATGAGTACCCCTCTTTATCCCAAACAATAGTACCTGCTTTTATTGTAATTTGATTTTCTATAATTTTATCAGTAATTAATTTTCTATTTCCTGTTAAACCATTGTCAATTAATCCAAATTTTCCATTATGAATTTTTAATACAGCTATATCAGCCTCTGACCCCTCACCAATATGTCCAAGTTCTGGTCGGTTTAATATTTTGGATGGAATATAAGTTGACTTTTTTATTACATCATTTAGTGAAATTCCCAAAGCCATCATCTTTGACATGCAATTTGGCATATTTGAATGATTTGTAAGCATAGATTCTCTATGGTGATCAGTGCTAATAGTGTCAGGCTCAAACCCTTGGTCTATAGCTGGCTTTGCCATAGAAAATGAAAAACTTCCAGCTCCATGACCAAGATCGAAAATAATTCCTTTCTTCCTTGCTTCAAAAAAATATTTGTATACCTGTTTGTTATTGTCTAGAATTGGCTTGCCCCAAGCATATACATGTGTAAGTATATCGCCAGAAGCCATATATTTATTGAGTAGCACTTCCATATTTCTTCCGCTTATTGGGTTTTGGTCTACCATCATAAATGTTCCTGAGTCTTCTGCGGCTTTCTTCCCTCTTTTTATAGCTTCCCATGAATTTGCTTCAAAATGAGCAACTTTCACACCTACAAGCATATCTTTTCTTTCAATTATTTTTGATGCAGTTGCTTCAGGATCCATATCTGAAACATTTTGCTCACCATCCATAATCATCCCTGAACCAACAATATTCAACAATGAAAACACCCTAGTTTTACTTTTACGAATAACATCATCTTTCATTCTGTCAAAGGTTTTCCATCCAGGCCCACCTGCATCAAGCATAGTTGTTGTACCAAATGGTAAGCACATTTCATCTGGAAAAATTGCTTCCCAGTAACCAAAGGAATGGGCATGTATATCAATTAATCCAGGACAAATTATCAAACCTTTAGCATCAATAGTTTCTTTTGATTTTGATTCATCAATTGATTTAGAAACTTTAGCTATCTTTGTCCCGGAAATAGCAATATCTAATTTTGAATTAATATTATTTGAAGGATCGATTATTGTTCCATTCTTTAAAAGAATGTCATANATTTTCATTACTTTAGACCTTCAGCCAATTCATCACAAACTTCAATTTGTACTTGGCATAACATAATAGCATTACCCGAAACTATATATGCTCCATAGCTAGACTTTGCAAAAGTTCCTGCCCCTTTAACTGCTCCACCTGCTTCAACAGCTGCATTAATAGTTTTTTCTGCTGGGCTAACTCCAAAATCTAAAGCTTCTTGGTGAGATGAATAAATTCTTAACTCAATATCTTTTGGCCCCATAGTACTTTTAAAGAACCCAACATGTATTTCCTTAGCATTAGGAGTAATAGGCTCTCCAGTTTTTTTATCTATTGCATCAGCCTGAATTGATTTTGGTTTCTTTAAACCAGCTGTTTCAAAGTCAGCAATTGTATGAACCATATCATTGTTTATGATTCTTGATGTAACTATTCCATCTTCATTTGCATTTGATTCACCTGAATCACTTTCACCACAAGCAAAAACAAACATTACTGATAATAAAATTGTAATAAAAAATATTTTTAATTTAACCATAAAAACCCCAAACTAGTTATGAGTTCAATTTTACAATTAAAATTTAAATCTAACTACCTAANAGCCTAATCTTTGTTTGGTCNTCATCAAAGAAACCGAAATCAACGTCATACTCAATTGGAATTTCATATTTTTCTGGTTCAAGTTTGGTTGCTATTATATTTTCCATAGTTTCAGTTTTCTCAATATTCGAATTTTCTTTTATTGCATCATTTGAATGATATGCTCTGTAAGACTTCGCCCTAGTTTGACATTTTGGATTGCAATAAGATGAACTTTTTCTCCTAGAAATAAATATAATTTCGCATTTTCCATAGAAACACATTTTTAAAAAATATTTATCAGATAAAATTTCTGATAAAGAAATTAACATTGAATCAATAAATGATTCAGATTTTTTTTCTAAATTTGGTTCACTTAAATCATTTATTTTAAAATTTAAGCTTACTTTTTTCAGGATTAAATTTATTCTCTCAGATATTTGATCACTATTCAGTAGGTTATTTTTTAAAAATGAATTTAAATCTTTGTTTAAATTANCTTTGTTTAAATTAATNATAGATAAGAATATATTGATTANATCTTTTGCCTTGATTTCATCATTTAAAATATTTTTTATCTCTTCATTTGAATTTANGTATTCATCAAAACCAATATTATATATATTCTCAAGTTGTTTTTTTGAATATATATTAATCTCTTCATTCAAAAATGATAGAGAAATAGTATTTATATTTAAGAGAAAATTTTGATAGTCCATTTTATTACTAATTTATATAAAATATAGCAAGAATTATAAAAAAATACTATAAAATTATTATTAATAGTTAGAAAAAAAACAGAATTTTTTTAAATTTTTGAGTTTGATATAATAATTTCCTATTAATAGTTTAAAAAATAATTATGATTGAAATTCCAAGAAGAATAATATTAGGACCTGGTCCAAGTTCAGCACATCCTAAGGTATTAAGTGCTATGTCAAATAGTGTAATTGGTTATTTAGACCCTGACTTTTTTAAAATTATGGAAGAGGTTTCAGAAGGTTTATCGAAAGTATATAACTCGACTGGCCACTCTTTTGCTATTGCTGGAAGTGGATCTGCAGGAATGGAAGCTGGTTTTGTAAACTTGATAAGTGAGAATGAAAAATTATTAATTTGTAANAATGGTTATTTTTGTAAAAGAATGACACTTATGGCTGANAGNCTAGGNATTGATTACGACACTGCAGATTATGATTGGGGAAAAANAATAGATCTNGATGATTTAGAAGNAAAGCTTAAAAAGAATGATTATGCCATGGTTGCTGCTATACATGCAGAAACTTCAACAGGTGTCTTAAATCCAATAAAAGAAATTGGTGAATTATGTAAAAAATATAATGCAAGATTAATGATTGATTGCGTTACATCTTTAGGTGGCACTGAAATTAGATTTGATGATTGGAATGTAGATTATGCATATAGTGGCACTCAAAAATGCCTTGCAGCTCCACCAGGATTAAGCCCAGTTTCAATAAGTGAATCTGCAATTGAATATATTAAATCAAGAAAAAAACAACCTTCCTCATGGTATTTAGATTTAGTTGCATTATCAGATTATTGGGGCAAAGAACATATTGCCCACCAAACAACTCCAGTTAATCTAGTTTATGCATTAAATGAAGCTTTAAATTTAACTTTCGAAGAAGGTTTAGAAAATAAATTTTTAAGGCATAAAATAATGTCTGATGGATTAAAAAAAGGACTGAAAGAACTATGTCTAGTACTTCCCATTGATGAAAGTTACGCCTTAAATCAATTGACAGTAATAAATATTCCAGAAAANATAAATGATATTGATTTCCGNAATAAACTGCTAAGNAATTATCTTATAGAAATTGGTAGAGGGCTAGGTCAATTTGCTGGAAAAGTGTGGAGGATAGGCTTGATGGGTGAATCATGTGTCCCTCAAAATGTATTTGCTGTATTGAGTGCATTTGAGAAGTTATTAATTGAAAATAATTTTAAATTGAATGAAGGTGCATCACTGTCAGTTGCAAGTTCAGTAATAAATGGCCATGAAATTAAACCATATTAAATGAAGATCTTTTTCTTTATACCCACTCTTGAAAAAGGTGGGATTGAAAGGTCTTTAAGCAGGATTTCAAGAAAACTCATTGACTTGGGTTGGGATGTGACTTTATTGACAAACGAATTATCACTTGAAGGAAAGTCTTATTTTGAGAATTCTATTAAAATAATTCGAGTTGAGACTCCATTTGAAAACAAAAAATCATTATTTTTTCAATTATTAAATAATTTTTTACTTTTTTTTAAATTCAGAAAAATAATCAATAGTCATAAACCTAAATTGGTTTTAGCAGCTAAAAATTTTCCACTTGCTATATTGTTAAAAAAATTCTCAAAAAATAATTTCAAATTAATATTGAGGGAAGCGGTAGATCCNCATGTTGCTGCAAGTATACAAAGAAATTATATTTCTGAAAGAATCATTTTATATATTAAAAAAATGCTTTATCCAAAATCTGACAGGATTATAGCAATATCTCGCGGCGTTAAAGACAGTCTTGTTGNTAAGCTTGCAATTGATTCTAAAATGATAAATGTAATTTATAACCCGGCTGCAGATGAAAAAATAATCGAGTTGTCTCAAGAAATTACAGATGATTATTCCTTTAAAAATTATACTATCGTAAATATTGGCAGATTAACTAAGCAAAAAGATCACTTAACGCTTTTAAAAGCATTTAAATTAGTCATAAAAAAAGCAAAGTGCAATTTGTTAATCATTGGTGAGGGGTCAGAGAAGGAGAATATAGAAAATTATATTAGAAATAATGACTTGGAAAATTATGTAAAATTGCTTGGATATAAATCAAATCCATGGAAGTATTTATCAAAATCAAATTTATTTGTTTTGTCTTCTNTATGGGAAGGGTTTGGCAATGTTATAGTTGAATCAATGCTTTTAGGAATTCCAGTTATTTCAACCAGGTGTAAAAGTGGACCTGCGGAAATTCTAGATAATGGAAAATATGGCAAGCTTTATGATATATATGATTACACTAAATTATCAGAATTAATTCTGAATGAAATAAGTTCAAAAGAATTAAAAAATAATTCTAATATTGCAAAAAAAAGATCTGAAGATTTTTCAATAGATAAAATTACAGAAAGCTATATAAAATCTTTTGACGAATTATTGACCTAAGTATAGAGCACAATTCATTAAACCTAATTGAAATATATCACTTGGTAATTCGCCGTCGGAAAGTGAAGTTCTAAGATTAATTAAATCTTCTTTAGAATAATTATCAAGAATTGTTTCAACAGTACATTCGCAAAATTCATCAGATTGATTATTTGAACAAATTTCCATCAAAGGTTTTAAAAGCTCCTCTTCAGTCATTAGTTCAAGGTTTTCTGTTTCAACATCTGGAATTAATTCTGTTTCTTCAATTTCAATGACAGAATTACTTTCTATAATTAAATCAATACATGGTGAAACTGCTTCCAATACTGATTCTGGAAATAAATTTGCAATATCACTATTACTTGTTTCTTCAGATATTTCGCCAGATAAAATTCTACCCATTAAG
>FUFK010039745.1_pt1 | contig 11904 bp, 12 predicted proteins | sample 1021851 | NCBI WGS metagenome assembly FUFK01 (sample SAMEA51879418, study PRJEB19060) | metagenome
ACCATAGATCAATTTCTCCATCTATGGATATTCCATTTTGATCATAAAAACATATGAGTTTTCCGAGTTTATGTGTTCCTGCAAAAGAGCAAACCTCATGAGAAATACCTTCCATTAGACAGCCGTCGCCAAGAAAAGCATAAGTAAAATGGTCTATTATTTTTATATCTTCTTTGTTAAATATTGCTGCAAGATTCTTTTCGGCAAGAGCCATTCCTACAGCATTCCCAATCCCTTGTCCAAGCGGGCCAGTGGTTGTTTCAACTCCGATATCGATATCATACTCGGGGTGACCCGGTGTTTTTGATTTAAGTTTTCTAAAGTCTTTTAAGTCATCGATGTTAAGGTCATATCCTGTTAAATGTAAAAGACTATAAAGCAACATAGAACCATGACCATTTGAAAGAACAAACCTGTCTCTATTAATCCATTTAGGATTAGAAGGATTATGCTTTAAGTTATTTTTCCAAAGAGATACNGCAATATCAGCCATGCCCATTGGCATGCCGGGATGTCCACTTTTTGCTGCTTGCACAGCATCAATAGAGAGAAAGCGAATTGCATTTGCTAGCTTATGATTTTCCAATTTCTAGATATCCTCGAATAATGTAATCATAATATGAAGTTGAGGGTATTTATATAAGTAAGTAGTATTAAATTGCTTTAATTTANGCATGCTTATAAAATACACATATAAATAGAGATTTCAGTTTCTTGCAAGCTTAATCTGCTAAGAAACAAGNNTAAATNATGAGTTATATATTTACATCTGAATCCGTTTCAGAAGGGCATCCTGACAAAGTTTGTGATCAAATTTCTGATGCTATTCTGGATTCTTATCTTGCACAAGATCCAAATAGTAGAGTTGCTTGTGAAACACTTATTAAAAATAATACAGTGATTGTTGCTGGTGAAATAACATCCAGTGGCACGCCAAATATAGAAGAGGTAATAAGAAATACCGTTAATGAAATTGGTTATAATCATGATGATTTAGGCTTCAATGGAAATAACTGTGAAATTCAAAACCTAATTTCAAAACAATCACCAGATATTGCTCAAGGTGTTAATGAGGGTGAGGGCGAAGACTTAGATCAAGGNGCTGGTGATCAAGGGCTAATGTTTGGATATGCTTGCTCTGAAACTCCAGTTCTGATGCCTGCTCCAATTAATTTATCCCATGAGCTAGTCTTAAAACAATCTGAAGTAAGAAAGAATGATNAGCTAGGCTGGCTTAGGCCAGATGCTAAAAGTCAGGTTAGTGTTGTCTACAAAGATGATAGAAAAACTGTAGATTATGTTTCTGCTATTGTTTTATCAACTCAACATGATGAAGATATTTCTCAAGATGAAATTAAAGCAGAGGTCCGCGAGAAAATTATTAATCCAATAATTCCAACTGAATGGATTAAAGAAGATACAAAAATATATATAAACCCAACTGGTAAATTTGTAATTGGTGGCCCTGTTGGTGATTGTGGCTTAACGGGAAGAAAGATTATCGTCGATACTTATGGTGGAATGGCAAGACATGGTGGTGGTGCATTTTCAGGAAAAGATCCTTCAAAGGTAGATAGATCTGCTGCTTATGCTTGCAGATATGTTGCAAAAAATATTGTTGCTGCCGGCCTTGCTGAAAGATGTGAAGTACAAGTTTCTTATGCGATAGGTATTGCTGAACCGACATCAATTACTGTTGATACTCTTGGAACAGGTAACTTGTCTGAAAATGAGATTTCACAGATTGTTAGAGACAATTTTGATCTAAGACCAAAGAACCTAATCAATCTTCTTGATTTAAAGAGGCCAATATATAAAAATACTGCCTCCTATGGGCATTTTGGTAGGGAAAATAAAGATTTTTCATGGGAAAATACTGATATCTCAAGCCAAATTAAATAACTATAAAAGGAACTATTATGAGTAATGACTACAAAGTAGCTGATATCGAACTTGCTGATTTTGGAAGAAGAGAAATTTCTCTTGCTGAAAATGAAATGCCTGCACTAATGGCACTAAGGGAGAAATACAAAGCTGAGCAGCCTCTTGCTGGTGCAAAGATTATGGGCTGCATTCATATGACTATCCAAACTGCAGTATTGATGGAAACATTAGTTGATCTTGGAGCTGAGCTTCGATGGTCAGGATGTAATATTTTTTCAACTCAAGATCATGCTGCTGCAGCTATGGCAAAAGCTGGTATCCCAGTTTTTGCATGGAAAGGACAAACCGACGAAGAATTTGATTGGTGTATTGAGCAAACAATCCTAAAAGATGGAAAACCATGGGATGCGAACATGATCTTAGATGATGGAGGAGATCTTACTCATATGGTTCATACAANATTTGCAGAAATGCTTGAAACAATCCATGGAATATCGGAGGAAACCACTACAGGAGTTCATAGACTCAAAGCAATGCTTGAAAAAGGTGAGCTTAAGGTTCCGGCTATTAATGTAAATGACTCTGTCACAAAGGCAAAAAATGATAATAAGTATGGTTGTAGACATAGTCTTAATGACGGAATAAAACGAGGAACTGATATGCTTCTTTCAGGTAAAAAAGCACTTGTCATTGGCTATGGTGACGTTGGAAAAGGATCGGCNGCAAGTCTTGCTCAAGAAGGAATGGTGGTTCGAGTTACTGAGTCTGATCCAATATGTGCTATGCAAGCTTGNATGGATGGCTTTTCAGTCGTTTCATGTTATTCCGATGGAAAAGTAACAGGAAATACAGACGATATTAATAAGGATTTGATGCAAGATACTGATGTATTGGTTACTACAACGGGCAATGTAAATGTCTGTGATTCAGCAATGCTTTCAACACTTAAGGATGGGGCTGTTGTATGTAATATTGGCCATTTTGATACCGAAATAGATACAAAATATATGCAGGAAAAATGGTATTGGGAAGAAGTAAANCCACAAGTTCATAGAATATTCAGAGATTGTTCGCCTGATCAGGAACCTGACTTATCAAGCAAGAATTATCTAATACTTTTAGCCGAAGGAAGACTGGTGAACCTTGGAAATGCCACAGGTCATCCAAGCAGAATTATGGATGGCTCATTTGCCAACCAAGTTCTTGCCCAAATGCATCTCTACTCAGCTGGTTTTGCAAATGTAAATGATGAAGATAAAAAGAAAGAATTAATTCAAGTAGAGGTCCTTCCTAAAAAACTTGATGAGGAAGTTGCCTCCCTTATGGTTCAAGGTTTTGGTGGTGTTGTTACAAAGCTTACTGAAGAGCAAGCTGATTACATAAATGTCCCGCAAGATGGTCCTTTCAAAGAAGATTCTTATAAGTACTAGAGGATAAAAGGCTTATATCCTAAAATTGCTTATAATAAATTATGAGCAATAAAATAAACGATAAGGATGTTGAACTTTATCTTTTAAAAAATACTGATTTTTTTCTTACAAGAGAGTCAATAGTTAGTGAGCTTAGTTTTAAACACTCGCCTGGAAAAGCTGAATCTTTACTAGAGAGACAGGTAAGGAAACTTAGAAGTGAACAAAAAGATCTTCTGGATAGCCTCTCCGTTTTCTTATCGAATGCTTCTGAAAATGAAGACTTGTTCTCAAAATCAAAAGCTTTAGTTTTAAAAGTAGTAACTGCAGAAGATGAAGATACATTAATTGAATTAATGTCCAAAAGTTTAAAAAAAATATTTGATGTTGATGCAGCCTATTTAAAATTTTTTACTAATAGTGAAATGAATGGTCTTGAGGAAAGCACTGGAATGAATTTTTCTGTGGGTGAAACAAAACACGGTAGTTTTGCCACTGAAAAAATTCAAATCCTTTTCGGCGATGATTCTATTAANTCAGTTGTNATAAGTGTTCTTAAAAACAAGAATAAAATTGGGTTGCTGCTTATTGGCTCGAAAGACAAAACTAGATATCTAGGAGATGAGGATACAACTTTTATTGAGTTTATTAGAGATATAGCAGAAGCCAAACTAAANACTTTTCCAGCTTAATGTCTAAAAAATTCTTCATTGATAATCTTATTGATGACTATTTANTTTTTTTAAAAGATATTAAAAATCTTTCAGATAATTCCATAAAAGCNTACAAAAGGGATATTTTGAAATTTAGGAACTTTCTTATATCTAACAAAATTAATAAATTAAATGATATATCTGANGAAATATGCAGTTCATGGATAGGCTCTCTCTATTCTATGAATATCGGTGCAAGAAGCATTCAGCGACACCTGTCTTCTATTAAAGGTTTCTTTAAATATCTTCAAAAGAATCATCGAATTAATCAGTCCCCATTTGAACTTATCTCTGGACCAAAGATGGAAAAGAAACTTCCTGAGACTTTGACACCTGAACAAATTAATAGATTGTTAGATTTTAAACCTACCTCATTTATAGAAATAAGGGACTTAGCGATAATAGAATTAATGTATTCCTCAGGATTAAGGGTTTCTGAAACAGTTAATGTAAATATCCATGATTTTGAGGAAGGTAAAGNATTTTTTAAGAGTCGTTGGTAAAGGATCGAAGACTCGGTTGGTTCCTTTGGGAAGATTTGCCATTAGTGCGATTGATAACTGGTTAGAAGAAAGAAAGAAAATAACTAATAAAAATGGAGCGCTATTCGTTAATAAAACTGGGGGCAGACTAACAACGCGTAGTATCCAACTTCGCTTAAAAAAGCTTGCAATAAAACAAGGACTTCCTCCTATTAATCCACATATGCTTAGGCATAGCTTTGCAACTCACATGCTTGAATCATCTGGAGACCTAAGGTCAATACAAGAACTATTAGGCCATAGTTCTTTATCAACCACTCAAATATATACAAACTTAGATTATCAACATCTTGTTAAGATTTATGATAAGTCACACCCAAGAGCAAAAAAATAAACATGAGTGAAAAAATTAAAGCCATAACTTTTGACCTTGATGACACATTCTGGGATGTAAAACCAGTATTAATAAATGCTGAGATGAAAACCAGAAAATTTATAGAGGACAAGATTGGAAAATTAGAGTGGGGATCTTGGGAAGAATTCAAACTAATAAGAGAAAAGCTTATTATTGAAGATGCTTCATACGAATTCGATGTTGGGAAACTCAGAAAAAAATTATTATTAATGAAAATACAGGAGCGTGTATCTGATGAAGAAACTGCAAATGAGCTATCAGAAAGTGCTTTTCAATTATTTTTTCAGGAAAGAAATAAAGTAGAGTTTTTCCCCTCTGTTTTGGATGAAATTGAGAAACTTTCTCAAATNTATAAGTTGGGATGTCTAACAAATGGTAATGCTAATATTGAAATAATTGGTATTAGTAAGTTTTTTAAATTTAATATTTCTTCAAAAGATGTAAGTGCAAACAAGCCAAGTGAAAATCACTTCCATAAAGCAATTGAACTATTAGGAGTTAGTAAAGAAGAATTGTTGCATATTGGTGATCACAAAATTAATGATATGCACGGAGCAATTAGTTATGGCGTTCAAGCTCTTTGGTTTAATCCAAATAAAGAAATTTGGGATCTTGAGGGTGTAGAAAAACCTCCGGAGTTCAGCATATGGCAAGGGCTAACGGAAAAAATCGATAGTCTTTACAGTTGATTTAGATAGCCTTGAAGTCTGTCATTATTCATTAAGAAATTCGCACTATAGCTCGAAGCTGCATTTCTAATCTCTTCCATATTGACTGCCTCGCCAACCTGAATAACTCCAACCATTGCCATAATAAGATGAGGGTCACATTGGTAGACATAAACGCCCTCGGTATCCAAAGTAACACTTATATCCTGACTCAATTGACTAGCCCAACTAGCTGCACCAGCTGGCACCATACCATCAACAGATACAGAGTTGTGTGCTGCATCTGTAGCTTTAAAGTGAATAGTATCTCCAACAGAAACTTTTATTACAGCAGGTTCAAAAATCATTTGTCCGCCTTCACCTGAATTAAGCATTTTTACAATATGCTCTGAACCTTCAGACAACTCTACTTTTACAACATCTTCTGCAGCAGTTTCTTCCATCATTGAAGGAATCTCAATATCTAAAGTTTGACCTTCTTCACATTTCTGGGTTGGGCAGGTTATTCTTTCAATTACTTGATCTTCGTATTTCTTGCCAGCAAAAGCTAATGTTGTAAGAAAGAATAAAGAAAGGAAGAAAGTATGTTTCATTATTTAGGACTCCGATTTTTGCATTTCAACTAAATAGTCAACTGTTTGTAGTGCTGTGTCTCTAGCAGCTACTTTATATTTACCATCGACAATTATCATTGGCACTGAATCAACTCTAAGTTGTTTGGTTAGCTCAACAGCTCTATTTACTCTTTGTTTAACACCAAAAGAATTTAAATACTTTGATAAATCTGAGGAAGGAACACCAACTTTTCCGAAAAACCTTGTCACAGCCTGTTCGCTGGATAATATATTTCTCTCATTGTGCATTGTTGAAAATACTGCTGCGTGTAGATCTTGTTCAGAGCCAATAGACTCAATTGTATAAAACATAGCAGCATGGAGACGGTGCACTGGCCCCCATGTAACTGGCATCTTTTTAAAGCTCACATATTCTGGAGTTGTTTTATTCCAGGCTTTAATTTTCGATTCCATCGCATAACAATGACCACATCCGTACCAAAAGATTTCAAGAACTTCCACTTTCCCATCTTGTTTAGTGGGCAAAGGGTTTTCAAGCAAGCTGTAGTCTCTTCCAAGTACAGGCTCAAATGAGTATGCAAGTCCGCTAGTTACTAGTAATAATGAAAGCAGTATTTTTTTCATGATTTTGTATCTTTAATAAATATTTTATGAATCGAAAGAAATCAGTTCTAGAAACGGTATTATAAACCTAAGAGAGGCTCAAACAAACAGAAAAATGCAAAACATTTTCATTAAAACTACCTTTATGCAAGGTGTATTAAATATTAAGAAAGCTCCGCCAGATGAAGGTTTTGAGTTTGTTTTAGCAGGGAGATCGAATGCGGGAAAATCAAGTGCTCTTAACTGTTTGGCAAAAAATAAAAAGTTAGCAAGAACAAGCAAAACACCAGGGAGAACTACAGAAATTAATTTTTTTAAAGTGACAGACGAAATCAAACTTGTTGATTTACCAGGATATGGATTTTCTAAAATCTCCGTTGATAAAAAAAAGAACCTTGATACTTTGCTGGATAGTTATTTTTCGTCAAGGCAATCGTTGTGTGCTGCCATTATCTTTATGGATATAAGACATCCTCTAAAAAATAGCGATATTCAAATGATGGAGTTCTGTCATAAATATGAAGTCCCATTTATACCTGTTTTAACCAAAAGCGATAAACTAAACAGCTCTGCAATTTCTAGATCTATTAAGGATGTTGAAAAAAAACTTAATTCTAAGTCTGTCATTGTAACGTCATCAAAGGATGATGAGGGTTTTGACAAGCTTTCAAAGAAAATACTAGAATTTGTTGAATAATGCTGGAATACCAGAAACAAGATTGTGATTTAACTCTCCAAGAGGGCCTAAAGCTCTATTACAAATCATTTCCTGAATCTACAGAAATACTTGAGGATAGTAATGAAACAGGTACTCTCCTTAGAGATCATGACTGTACACATATAATCTTTGGTTTAGACATATCTATTGAACAAGAAGCCATTCTTGATAGTTGGGTTCTTTGGGGAAGTAAGTGGAAGCTTAGCTACCTCCTTTCATACCAAAATCTTCCGCAGCTAAAGCAACTTTATAAAGACTTGTATAAAGAGTTTGGTGTTTTTGGTTTTATNAAAATATATTGGAAGATTGGAGGTATTAAACGCAAGGTTATATATAGAGCTTTAAGAATGAAGAAAAAATGGCCCTTCAAGATGCCTGAAGATTATCTTTCAATGAAAATTAGTGATCTTAGAGAAATGCATGGAATTAAAATCTTACTTCCTGAGGAAATGCAATATATTCCAGTTGAAAGAGCGGCTTAACTAATGCGCCTCATTCCANTTTGAGCCAACAGCTGCTTCNGCAATCAAAGGTATTTTTAGTTCTACGGTTTGCTCCATAGTTTCTTTCATTTNCTCCATNACTAAGTCAGCGTTTTCTTTTGGGCATTCAAACACNAGTTCGTCATGAACCTGCATTATCATTTTTACATCAGGCATTTCATTTAAAATAAGTTTATCAATATCAAGCATTGCCTTTTTAATTATGTCTGCTGCAGATCCCTGAAGTGGAGCATTAATAGCTGCTCTTTCTGCAGCCTGTCTTCTTAATCCATTTGCGGCATTTATTTCATTAAGATAAAGACGTCTTCCCATAATGGTCTCAACAAACATATCTTCCTTCGCTTTGGCTTTAATATTATCCATGTAATCTCTTACCCCGGTATATCTTGCAAAATAAGTATCTAAATATGCTTGCGCTTCAGCTCTGGTAATTCCCAGCTGTCTTGTGAGTCCAAAAGCGGACATGCCGTACATTAAACCAAAGTTTATAGCTTTGGCGCTCCTTCTTTGATCTTTATTTACCTCTTCAATTGCTACGCCAAAAACCTCTGCAGCGGTTGAAGAATGAACATCAATATTATTATTAAAAGCATTTGTGAGGTTTTTATCTTCTGATAAATGAGCCATTATCCTCAGTTCTATTTGAGAATAATCAGCAGAAATTAGTGTGTTACCTTTTTCTGGAACGAAAGCTTCTCTTATTCTCCTTCCTTCAGCGGTTTTAATAGGAATATTTTGTAAGTTAGGTTCTGTAGACGAAAGTCTTCCTGTTGACGTTACGGCTTGTTGATATGAGGTGTGAATCCTTTGTGTTTTAGGATTCTCAATATTTATTAAGCTATCTGTATAAGTAGATTTTAGTTTTGCCAATGTTCTATATTGAAGAATTATCTTTGGTAGTTCATATTCCTCTGATAGCCTTTGAAGTGTCTCTTCATTGGTAGATGGTTGTCCTTTAGGTGTTTTTCTCAATACTGGTAATCCCTGCTTTTCATATAAAATTTCTAAGAGTTGTTTTGGGGAATCAAGATTAAATTCCTCTCCAGCTATTTTGAAAGCTTGGGCAGATAAGNCAGCAATCTTNTCGCCAAGCTCTTTGGAGTGATTTCCAAGTTTTTTCTTGTCTATTTTTGCTCCATTTTGCTCTACTCTTGAAAGTACATGCACAAGAGGATATTCAATTTCTTTTAATAGTTTCTCTTGAATTGGTTTCTCTTTTAATAACGCAGATAAAGTATTAAAAAGTCTTAGCGTTACATCAGCATCCTCGGCTGCATAATCTGTTGCAACATCAATTTGNACCTCTGCAAAACTAATTTGCTTAGAGGCAGTCCCTGTTACATCAGTATATTTTGTAGTTGTGTAGTTAAGATAATAATCAGCNAGTCTATCCATTCCATGGCGGGTGGCGGTGCTATTAAGCACATATGACATGAGCATTGTGTCTGCCAAAAACTCAGAGAGTTTTATGCCATGTCGAGACAAAATTGGAATATCAAACTTTAAATTCTGGCCGACAGCTTTTTTTTGATTTTTTTCAATAGCAGGTCCCAGTTTTTTTTGAATAAAGTCAAGGGAAAGCTGCTCAGGACAATTTTCATATGAGTGTCCTATAGGAATGTAACACCCTTCATTTTCTTTTACAGAAATTGAAATGCCTATAAGATTTGCTGAAACAGTGCTAACTGAATCGGTCTCGGTATCGATTGCAAATGCTTTACATTTGTCTATCTTTTTTACCCATTTCCCTAAGCTTTTTTCAGACAAAACTGTTTCATATTTTGAATCTTTCTTTTGCTCCTTATTTTTTTCGTCATTATTTTTTACTGTTGCGAATTCTAACTCCGAGAAAATCTTATTAAGTTCATCATCATCGGGATTTAGTGTTAACAGATCGCTAAATTTCACCTTAATGTCTACATCTTGTTTTAAAGATACAAGGTCAATATTTCTATCTAAATCATCTAAAGAATTTCTTAGATTCTCACCAACAACCCCTTTGATTGATNGAGCGTTTTCTTTAATTGACTTTAAATCTCCAAACTCATTTAACCATTTAGCGGCTGTCTTCTGTCCTACTTTTGGAACACCTGGAATATTGTCAGATGAATCTCCGACAAGCGCTAGCATATCTCTGATTTGATTAGGCTTAACTCCAAATTTTTCGATTACATCTTTTTCATTAAATTTTTTATTGGTCATTGTGTTTATCATTGAAACAGCAGGATCTTCAACTAACTGCATTAAATCTTTGTCTAATGAAGAAATAACACAACTATATCCCTCTTCTTTTGCTATTTTTACGATGGTAGCTATTACATCATCAGCTTCTACCCCCTCTATCTCTACTATTGGAAATCCTATTGCCTTGCATATTGATTTAATTGGATCTAATTGAAGCCTTAGCTCGTCTGGCATGGGAGGCCGATTGGCTTTGTAATCAGAATAAATATCGCTTCTAAATGTTTTTCCCTTGGCGTCAAACACTGTGATGATAGAAGAACCATCGTTCTCATTTTTAAGATTCATCATCATGTTCGATACACCTTTTATAGCACCAGTGGGCCTGCCTGATGATGTTGTTAGAGGTGGCATTGCATGGAAAGCTCGATAAATATACGAAGATCCATCAACAATATATAAATTTTTTTTCATTTAGTTATTTATTATGACATTAGGATTTTTTTATTAATACAAAAGATTTATCATATGTCACAAGTGTTACATTTTATTGAAAAATTATGGGAAATCTATGTAAAAAGATTTCATCTAAATAATGCTATCTTGTCTTTTGGCATAATAATTCTTGCCTGGATTATGGATATTGTTTTGGCCTTATATGCATGTCCTTTGTGTATATTAACAAGATATGTTTTTGGCACATTTGGTTTCTTTTCACTTATTGCAGCATTTAATGATAGTTTTAAGAATCTCCAAAACATTTTTATTTTTGGATCATTATTTTTTGGCGTTGGTGTAACTAGTAGACAAATATATATTCAAAATCTTTCTTCAGAAGGTTTAACTAATTTGTCTGGGTGTGGAATGCCGCTTGAAACAACTATTGAATTTTATGGTTTTTTTGGAGGTATTTATAAAACTCTTCAAGGGGGTCCTAGCTGTGCAGAAGAAGGTTGGAGATTTATCTTTAATTTTGCTGAATGGGGCTTAATCTTCTTCCTAATATTTATATTTGTTAATCTTCTTAACGTATTTAAAGTCCTAAAAAAGGTATAATTTAAAGACAAATTTAAAAAATCATGGTTTTTGAACTTTCAAATAAAGATCTTATTTCTAAAGCTCTAGAGAGAGAAGAAGGAGTGCTTGCTTCTAACGGAGCGCTAACAGTTGTAACAGGGAAAAGAACTGGGAGAAGCCCACTNGATAGATATATTGTANAAGAGGAAACAACCAAAAATGATATTGAATGGGGAGAAATAAATAGGCCATTTGATGAAGAGAAGTTCNACTCTCTCTGGTCAAAAGTTGAGTCTTATTTAGATGACAAAGAAAGGTTTTTAACTAAAGTCCATGTTGGGTCTCATCCTGATCACTATCTTCCAATTGAGGTAATAACTGAAACAGCTTGGCAGAGCTTTTTCTCAAGATTAATATTTATTGATCCTGATGAATTTAACCCAAAAGGTAAAAGTAACTGGAAAATACTTAGCGCAGCAAATTTTNAATGTGTGCCTGAAANAGATGGGACTAANTCAGATGGTTGTGTAATTATAAATTTTAAAGANGAAAAGGTCCTTATTGCAGGCATGAAGTATGCTGGCGAGATGAAAAAATCAATGTTCTCAGTTCAAAACTTTCTTCTTCCTGCCAAAGATATCCTTCCAATGCACTGTTCTTCGAATATCAATGATAAAAATTCAGTAGCACTATTTTTTGGTCTTTCAGGTACTGGAAAAACAACTCTCTCTGCAGA
>FUFK010051907.1_pt1 | contig 11904 bp, 10 predicted proteins | sample 1021851 | NCBI WGS metagenome assembly FUFK01 (sample SAMEA51879418, study PRJEB19060) | metagenome
ATTTTTCAGCACCAAGGTCTGCTCCAAATCCAGCTTCTGTAATTACATAATCTGACAATTTTAGTGCTGCCTTTGTAGCAATTACCGAATTACATCCATGAGCAATATTTGCAAATGGACCTCCATGAATAATTGCAGGATTATTTTCTAAAGTTTGGGTAATATTTGGTCTGATTGCATCTTTTAAAAGAACTGTCATCGGCCCTTCTGCTTTAAGATCTTTCGCGTAAATCGGTTTCTTATCTCTCGTGTAACCAATNGTAATATTTCCAATTCTTTTTTCTAAATCTTTTAAATCTTTTGATAAGCAAAAGATTGCCATAATTTCAGAAGCTACAGATATGTCAAAACCATCTTGTCTAGGATATCCATTTGCAATTCCCCCAAGATCAACAACAATAGATCTTAATGATCTATCATTCATATCTATTGCTCTCTTCCATACAATTCTTCTTACATCTATATTTAATTTATTACCCCAATAAATATGGTTATCTATTAATGCTGAGAGTAAATTGTGTGCGGAAGTAATGGCGTGAAAATCTCCTGTAAAATGTAAATTTATTTGTTCCATAGGAACTACCTGTGCATAACCACCACCCGCAGCCCCACCTTTCATTCCAAACGACGGACCTAAGCTAGGTTCTCTAAGGCATACTATAGATTTTTTACCAATTTTGTTTAAACCATCGCAAAGACCAACTGAGGTTGTTGTTTTTCCTTCACCAGCTGGAGTTGGCGTTATTGCTGTAACCAAAATTAATTTTCCATTCTTTTTATCCTTAAGTTTTTCCAAATAATCAGATTTAATTTTCGCCATATATCTTCCAATTGGACTATAGGCCTCTGGTTTATCTGGGACATTTATGCCATCAAGAATTTCTTGAATGGGTTTCATTTTTGCCGCTCTGGCAATTTCAATATCTGATTTTACTTTTCTCATAAATAATGGCTTTTTATACCCTCTAAAACCATTTGAAGCTGGATTAGTATCTCTTTTTTTTGAATTTTGAAAGTTCTAAAAAATATATATAAAAAAAATAAAGAACTAATTATACTTATTGCTATAAAATTTTAGCATGCAAAAATACTCAGTATTTAGTTTATTTAAGAATGCCTTGAAGGGTCATAAAGATTGGGAAGTTGCCTGGAAAGACCCAAATCCTAAAGAGGAATATGATGTCGTTATAATTGGTGGCGGTGGCCATGGTTTGGCTACAGCATATTACCTAGCTAAAGAACATAACATTACTAATGTTGCGATAGTAGAGAAGGGTTGGATTGGCGGAGGTAACGTAGGTAGAAATACAACAATACTAAGATCAAATTATATGCATGATGAAAATGGCCTTTTCTATGAAAAAGGGATGGAGTTATGGAGAAATATGAGCCAAGAGCTCAACTTTAATGTGATGTTTTCACCAAGAGGTATTATTAATTTAGCTCATTCCGATGCTCAAATGAATGCATATGCTCGAAGAGGAAATTCCATGAAATTAAATGGAATTGATGCAGTGCTCTTAGGAAGAGAAGAAATAAAAAAAATGGTTCCTATATTAGATTTTTCTGAAAACGTTAGATTTCCAATTTTTGGTGGTCTAATGCAACCAAGTGGAGGAACTGCAAGACACGATGCGGTTGCTTGGGGATACGCAAGGCAAGCTGATTCCATGGGAGTTGATATAATTCAACATTGCGAGGTAACTGGATTTGATGTTGTTAATGGAAAAATAAAAGGAATACAAACTTCCAGAGGAAACATAAAAGCTAAAAAAGTTGGACTATGTGTAGCTGGAAGTACTTCAGTTTTAGCAGAGATGTTAAATATGACATTGCCTTTAGAAACTCATTTATTACAGGCTTGCGTATCTGAACCAATTAAACCAATACTTGATCACGTTGTAACTTTTGGTGCAGGACATTTTTATTGCAGCCAATCTGACAAAGGCGAGATGGTAATGGGTGGAGATTTAGATGGTTATAATAGTTATGCTCAAAGAGGGAATTTACCAACTTTGCAACATGTCCTNACAGAAGGAATAGCTATGCTTCCGTTTTTAAGTAAGCTTAAAATGTTAAGAACTTGGGGTGGAATTATGGATATGTCAATGGATGGATCACCTATAATTGATAAGACACACATAGAAGGATTATATTTAAATTGCGGTTGGTGCTACGGTGGTTTCAAAGCCACACCAGTTTCAGGTTGGACATTTGCTCATACAATTGCCCAAGANAGAGTTCATGATTTAAATGCTGGATTTAATTTAAACAGATTTAATACAGGACACTTAATTGATGAAAAAGGCCTTGGTACAAAAACTTGGATTTCTTAAATGTTGTATATTGAATGTCCTTATTGCGGTTTAAGATCTCAAAATGAATTTGCTTATGGTGGAGACGGGACTGTAAAAAGACCAACTTTAAATAAAGAAGTCTCAGATAAGGAATGGGATAATTTTGTTTATAATAGGAAAAGTCCTAGAGGGAAACATGTTGAACTTTGGCATCATATTTCTGGATGTAGACAGTGGATTAAAGTTCAAAGAGATACTGTAACCCATGAAATTTTTAAAACAGTGAGTGCCGATAAAGAAATATAAATCATGAGTCAAACTTATAGATTAAATAATTCTGGACAAATTAATAGAGATAAAAAAATATCTTTTAAATTTAATGGCAAAAAATATTTTGGTTTTGAGGGTGACACCCTAGCGTCTGCATTGTTGGCTAATGGCATCCATCTTGTAGGTAGAAGTTTTAAATATCACCGACCAAGNGGATTTTTTGGTGCTGGGGTTGATGAGCCTTATGCAATTGTTCAAATGGTTAGAAATAATGAAACAGAACCAAATGTAAGAGCTACAGAACAAGAGTTATTTGAAGGACTGGAGGCAAAAAGTGTAAATTGTTGGCCAAGTGTTAATTTTGACATTGGTGCAATAAATAATTTTTTTAATAAATTTTTGCCAGCAGGTTTTTATTATAAAACATTTATGTGGCCAAAAAGTTTTTGGTATAGAATTTATGAACCATTTATCAGGAAAGCAGCTGGATTTGGTGTAGCATCTACAAAATACGATAGCGAAAGATATGAGCATAAATATGAGTATTGTGATTTATTAATAGCAGGTTCAGGTCCAGCAGGTTTATCAGGAGCCTACGCAGCAGCAAAAAATGGAGCACGTGTAATTTTAGCTGAGGAAAAACCTCGTTTTGGAGGAAGTTTATTAACAAGTGAGGTCAATATTGGTAATCAGAGTGGTAAAGACTGGGCAGAAAAAATCATAGCTGAGCTTAAAGAAATGCCAAATGTAACTGTCAAAAATAGATCACAAGTTTTTGGTTATTACGATCATAACATGTTGGTGATGTCAGAAAAAGTAAGTGATCACTTACCTAAAACCAAAAAATTTAGTCCAAAACAAAGACTTTGGTACATAAGGGCTAAAGAAGTCTTAATTTCTTCAGGCTCAATCGAAAGACCTATAGTATTTGGAAATAATGATACACCAGGTGTTGTTTTAGCCTCTGCTGCAAAAGAATATTTAAAAGTTTATGGAGTTTTAGTCGGAAAAAAACCATTAGTCTTCACTAATAATGATAGTGCGTACGAAACAGCTATTGAATTTAAGAAAAATGGAATTGACCCAATTATATTGGATTCAAGAAACGCTCCAAAATCAGAAATTATAGAAGAAGCAAAAAATTTAGGAATAGAGATTAAATTTTCATATGTAGTTGTTGCAGCAAATGGTTATAAAAAAGTTAAATCTGCACAGATAGCCCATATTTCGTCAGATAAAAGAAATTTAGGAAAAATAGAAAAAATAAATTGTGATTGTATTTGTGTATCAGGTTTTTGGACACCAACTATTCATTTATCATCTCAATCAGGAAATAAAACGAAGTTTGATGAAAAAATTGATGCCTTTGTTCCTGGTAAATCAAAACAAAACGAAACAACGGTTGGATCTGCAAGTGGTATATTTAATCTAGAGGAGACAATAAGTACATCATTTGAAAAAGGATATCAGCTATCAAAAAAAATTACTAATAATGATAATAAAGTTTCAGTACCTCAAGTTTCTGAAAAAAAATTTACAAATCATGATAAATTTTGGTGTGTCCCACTCCCAGATAAAAAGAATTTTAAGAGATTTTTAGATTTTCAAAATGATGTCACAGTTTCTGATATAGAGCTTGCTCTCAGAGAAGGATACAGATCAATAGAACATGTAAAAAGGTATACTACATTAGGTATGGCAACCGACCAAGGCAAAACTAGTAATCTTAATGGGCTGCAACTAGTCTCTAATGTAGAAAATAAAGTAGTACCTTCTGTAGGGCATACTACCTTTAGACCTCCTTACACACCTGTTTCAATTGGAGCAATAGTCGGTAGAGAAATAGGAAAGCATTCTAAACCAACCAGAAAATCACCCATGCATTCATGGCATGAAAAAAATAATGCAGTATTTGTTGATGCTGGAATGTGGCTAAGACCACGATATTATAAAAAAGGAAACGAAGGTTTATTTGAAGCCTCAAAAAGAGAAGCAGAAAATGTTAGAAAAAATGTTGGGGTTTGTGATGTTACTACATTAGGAAAAATAGATATCAAAGGTCCAGATGCAGCAGAATTTTTAAATAGAGTTTATACAAATGCATGGTTAAAACTCCCAGTTGGAAAAGCAAGATATGGAGTAATGTTAAGGGAAGATGGAATAGTAATGGATGATGGTACAACAACGAGAATTTCTGAAAATCATTATCATATGACAACAACAACTGCACAAGCTGCAAATGTATTGTCTCATTTGGAGTATTATTTACAATTAGTTTGGCCAGACTTAAATGTAAATGTTGTTTCTACAACTGAACAATGGGCAGGAGCAGCAATAGCTGGACCGAAATCAAGAAGCCTACTACAAAAATTATTTCCAAATAAAGATCTATCTAATGAGGGCTTACCTTTTATGGGATATACAGAAGGAGATTTATTTGGTGTTCCTGCAAGAGTTTTTCGAATTTCCTTTTCAGGCGAATTGGCTTACGAGTTAAATGTTCAATCAGATTTTGGAAATTTTATGTGGGAAAAAATAATTGAAGTAGGAAATGAGTTTGAAATTCAACCATACGGAACTGAAGCTTTATCAACTTTAAGGATTGAAATGGGACATGTAGCGGGATCTGAGTTAGATGGAAGAACTATTCCTTACGATAATGGTCTTGATGGATTAATAAGTAAAAAGAAAGATTTCATTGGAAAAAGATCACTAAATAGAGAAGCTTTTATTGCACAATCTAGACAGAAAGTTGTTGGAGTTGTTCCATTAGATAAAAAAACAAGTATCCCAGAAGGTTCTCATTTAGTTAAAGATGCGTCAGCTAAATTACCAAATCCAAAACTAGGTCATATCTCGGCATCGTGTTGGAGTGTTGAATATAATAATCCTTTTTCATTAGCTATTGTAAAAGATGGAAAAAATATGATAGGCAAAAAATTATATGCACTTTCACCACTTAAAAACAAATCAATTCCTGTTGAGATAGTATCCTCACATTATGTAGATCCTAAAGGCGAAAGGGTGAGATCATGAAAAGCCAATCTCCACTAAATGAAATTTATAAAAAAGGATTATATGGTGATTATGAAAATAAAAACGAAGAGAATCTTATAAAGATTCAAGAGGTTAGTAATTTAAGTATTTTCCAAATAGTAAAATATAAAAATTCAAAAGTCTCAACTAATGATTTAGATATAGATGGACTTAAATTAAGTGAAAAGACAAATTCCGTTATGACAAACGGAAAAACAAGAATCTTATGGTTTGGGCCAAATAATTGGCTAGCAGTATCAGAGGATAAAAATTTATTTCATAAAGTAAATAAAAATGCCAAAGAAACTGATTTTGCAATCACAGATTTATCTAACTCTAGAACAATAATTGAAATTGAGGGTAAATTAATAAAAGAAGTATTAAAAAAAGGATGCCCATTTAATTTTAATGAATTAAATAAAAACAATTGCATCAACTCAGTTTTTCACGGGATTACAATAACAATTGATATGTTAGAGGACTCCCCAGAAAAAATAAGATTATTTGCACTTAGAAGTTTTGGAGAGTCTTTTTACCACTCAATTACAGATGCCAGTTTAGAATTTGGTTATCAAAGCATTTAATTAGTTGGTCTTTACTGAGTAAAACTGATTGTAATTTGCTATAGGATGATAAGAAAAATCTAAAATACAATTATCTATCATAAATAAAATTTTATTAAAAAAATTAATCCTTTCATTTTCGCTCAAACCTAAAGATATTTCGGTAATCCTTTTTTTTCCATCTAAAATATCTTTGATACTTATTTTATTATTTTCAAAATTCATTTTAAATACACTGTTATTAATTTTGTCATTTATTTTTACTTCGTTCTCATTTATTTGATATTCAACACCGTGATATTGATATGTATAAATTTTTTCTAAATTTATTTCGTTATAAATGACTGAATTATTTTTATTTTTTGTTTTACAACAAATAACATCAATTTTTCTATCATTCCAATTTAAACTTTGTGCAATTTCAAGCTTATCTTCTATTGACATATTTTCAATTTTTTTTCTAATCTCTAAAGGTGCATCTGAAAAAAATTTTGAAAGAGGCTTTATTCTTCCATTAGCGAAGTTTTTTATAATAAAATTATTATTTTTAAGTAATTTGATAAGTTCTTTTATTGAATAAAAATTTTCATTTTTATGTAAAAAAAAATCAACTATTCCTGAGGGATGACTTAAATCTTGTTTTATTTCTGTTTCTGCAAAAACTTTGGCCGGATGCAAATTATTTAGTTTACTTATTGTTCTTTTTACAAAATCTATCGAGTCATCATTTTGTTTTAAACTTAATTTTTTAAACAACTGTTTAACCTCATTAGTTGCGTGAGATTTTTTATTCCCATAGACCATAATATAAATAACGCCATCGTCCTTTAAATTTTTGTAAAAATAATCTAATCCTGTGCTTGGATCGTCTAGATGATGAATTACTCCTGAACTAATTATATAATCAAATTTATTTTTAAATTTTACAGATCTAAAATCTTCACAATATAGTTTTAAATTTTCAATGTTGTTCTCTTTTATGAGCTTTTTTTCGTGTTTTAGACTATTTTCCGATAAGTCTATTCCAATAAAATTATGGTTAGGATTACATTTTGCTAATATCGCTGCCTGATCAGATCCACATCCCGCAATCAATATATCTAATCTTGCTGAACTATAAGGTTTTTCTGGCCATAACCTATGCCAACAATAATTAGGATCACAAATCTGAAAACGATTCTTTTTAATCCATTCCTCATATAAATTTTCAGTAGGCTTTGGATAAATATAATTATTATATTGGGTTGTAAGATCTGAAATATTTTTATTTTTCATAAACATTTTATTTTTACTTTATTTATGAAATAAAATAAAAAATTTTAAACACCTAATTTCTACTTATAGTTTAAATTTAAAAAAAATTAAAGTTGTTAGTAAGTTGCTATGACATATTGTTTTTAATTTAAATTCCTATACCAAAATTCCGGGAGCAGAATCATTGAAAAAAAAAATATTATTATATCTTTTTAGCTTAACAATTTTAAATGGTTGTATTGAGCCAACTGCTTTTTTGGGCCCAGCTATCACAATAAGTAATTCTGGAAATGTTTATCAGGCTAGTCTTTCATATGCATCTAACAAAGTTATTTTAAATAACACCGGAAAGACACCACTTGAACATTTTAATTCTTTAATAGAAAGAGGCGATGTGTATGAGGATATTAACAAAGATATAAGTAAAAATTTTAAATACAATGAAAAAAAACCGGATCCAGTTATAAAATCTAAATTAGAAAACTTTAGATTTAGAACAAAAGATCAATTTATCCTCTTTTAAAAAAAGTTTAAAATTTATTTTTTGATTAACATGCTCATATAAACAGAATTAATGTCTTCTTTATAATGTGCAAAAGGTTTGCATAACTTAAATCCAGATAAAATAAAAAGTTCACGAGCAGGTTTAAAAAATTTTCCTGCACCCGTTTCTACACTTATTTTTTTTATGTTAAGTTTTTCTGCTTTTTCTATAAGTTTATTAATTATTTTAATTCCATTGCCGTTTTTTCTAAATTTATCAGCAACTCTTATAGATTTAAATTCACCATGATCTTTATTTAAAAATTTTAATGCACCACATCCAATTAATTCTTCATTTTCCCACATACTCCAAAATTTTATAGAATTATCTTTAAGCCCTTCTATATCCAAAACATGAGTGCTGCCTGCAGGCGAAACAGATCTAAGTTCAACAAAATGTTTTCTTAACAGTTTATCTACATCATGGTTATCAAAATTTCCCTCTATTGATTTCATTTTAATACATTTTCGATTTTTTCTAACTGTCCAATTTTAAAAACAATTGCATCATCGGGATGATAACCGTACTGATTAGAGGAATTTTTAAATCTTTTTCCCGGTTCCATTATTGGTTCAAGAGATAAAACAACTGTCCCCCAATGCATTCCTAAAACTTTTTTACTTTTCAAGTCTTTTCCAATGTTGAGAGCTTCTTCCGGGTTAGTATGATAAATTGATTTATCTTTTTTGGGAGCCATTGGGTAAAAATTATATGCACCAATGTTTATAAAAGTTAAGTCGATAGGTCCATATTTATTTCCAAGTTCTTTGTAAATATTTCCGTATCCTGTATCACAAGCAAAGAAAAATTTTTTATTTTTATATTCAATTAAAAAACTTCCCCACAATGTTTTATTGGTATCCCAAAGACTTCTTTTTGACCAATGAACAGCAGGTACAAAAGTTATTTTAATATCATTAATTTTTATTTCATCATACCAATCCATTTCATGAACGTCGCTAAAACCATTTTTTGTAAAATATTTTCCTAGTTTTAAAGCTGTAGCAACCTTAGCTTTTTTAAATGGAAATCTTTGTATTGTTCTAGTGCTAAGATGATCATAATGATTGTGTGTTAAAAGAAATAAATCAATATTAGGTAGCTCATTTAAATTTATTGCTGGATCAACAAATCTTTTAGGCCCAAAAATTAATGGTCCCATATTCTTCTCAAATACAGGGTCAGTTATGATAGTTGTATTTCCCAGCTTTATTAAAAAGGTTGCGTGTCCGATCCATAATATATAATCGTTATTTTCATTATCTTTTAGAGATTTAATTACTTTCTTTTTTTCAATAACATGATCTTTAGGGAAATTCATATCGAGCTTCTTTTTCTCTTTATTGAAAATTTTATAACTCCACTTAAATTTCATATCTCTTACTGGTGAGCCTTCAGGGTTTCTAAAAGAGCCATCTTTCAAATGATGATAAAGTTTATTTTCCATGGCATTTAAATCTACTATAAAATTTATTAAAAATATTATGATTATAAAATGTCTTAACACAGATTAATTATAAAATTGAAGTTTGTTTTTCAACATTTTTCTGTAATTGTTAAGTGTCCCATTTTTCTTTTTTTTTTAATATCTTTTTTTAAATAATCGAAAAAGAACTCATTATCTTTAAATTTTTTTCCTCGATAAGCTGTAATATTGTCACCCAATAAATTGATCATTTTGGCATTAAAGTTTTTTTTGATTTTAATTTGTTCTAAGCCACAAATTGCTCTTATGTGATTTTCAAACTGACTAATATTATGACTGTTAATTGTTAAATGACCTGAATTATGAACCCTTGGGGCGATTTCATTGACGTAAAGATTATTGTTTTTATCCACAAAATATTCAACACATAGCGTTCCTATGTAATTTAATTCTTCCGAAATTCTTACTGCCCAATCCTTTGATTTTTCTAAAATTTTTCCATTTATATCAGCGGGTATTTTTGAATATTTTAATATTTGATCTTCATGAACATTTTCAATTGGTTCATATATTTCATATTTTGATTTATCGAATCTTGTAATAATTACTGAAATTTCCTTTTTTAAATTTATTATTTTTTCTAAAATAAATTCATTATTAAAATCTGGTTTCAGATTATTTAATTCATCAGCCGTTTCTATTTTATATTGACCTTTTCCATCATAACCCATTGTACAAGTTTTTAATATTCCAGGTATTAGGTCAATTTTTGATTTTAAATCTTTATCATTTTTAACATGTACATATTGAGTTGTATTAATATTAATTTTATTTAAAAAATCTTTTTCGCTTAATCTATTTTGTATTATTCGATTAATTTTTGGATTAGGTAAAACTTTTTTATGTTTGTTTATTTTTTCTAAAGTTACAAAAGGAATATTTTCAAATTCAAAGGTAACTAAATCTACTTTATTAACAAATTCATCTATTTTACTGTCGTTATTATAATTTCCACATATAAATTCATCAGAAAAATTTTTTGCTGGGGAATTAGCATCATCACAAAATATAATTGTTTTAATATTTATCTTCTTTGCAGCTTCAGCTAGAAGACTTCCTAGTTGTCCACCGCCGATTATCCCAACTGTTGGATTTGTCATGTTACCGAGGTTTTTTTTTAACTGAATTTGTTTGTTTATTTCTCCAGAGATTTAATTTTTTTTTCAAAACCCNATCNCTNAGNGACAATATTGATGCAGCGAGAAGTCCTGCATTNATTGCCCCATCTTCTCCAATTGCAACAGTTCCAACTGGAATTCCCTTTGGCATTTGAGCTATTGATAGCAAGCTATCTATACCTTTAAGTTTTTTACTTTCTATTGGAACTCCTATNACAGGAATTTTAGTTAAAGACGCTATCATACCNGGAAGATGCGCAGATCCTCCTGCTCCAGCAATAATAACTGAAAACCCATTTTTTTCAGACGATTTAGCAAATTCATACATTCTTTTAGGAGTTCTATGCGCAGATACTATTTTGGTTTCGTATTTAATTTTAAGCATTTTCAGCACTTTTTCACTTAGTTTCATCGTAGAATAATCAGATTGACTACCCATAACTATGGCAACTTTAACGTTTTTGTTCTTGTACGGCATTTTTATCTTTTAATATCAAAAAATTTATCACTAATATATATCTAAAAATATGAATTATAAAATTGATAATCTACAATATTGCAAATGGTCAAGAGAAGTATTTAAAATTAACCGTGAGGCAGGACTCGATGCAGTTCATGTCACTGTAGTTTATCATGAGGATTATGATGAATTTTTAGCAAGGGTAAAGGAGTGGGATAAACATTTTCAAGAAAATTCAGATTTAATTTTTTTAGGAAAATCACATGAAGATATAGAGAGGGCAAAATTAGAGAAAAAAACTGCAATTTTTTTTGGTTTTCAGAATTGTTCGCCAATTGAGGATGATATAGGGCTTGTAGAAAAAATTTATGAAAATGGATGTCGGTTTATGCAACTTACTTATAACAATCAGTCTCTTTTAGCGACCGGTTGTTATGAGAAAAACGATAGTGGTGTTACAAATTTTGGAAAGGAAGCTATTAGAGAAATGAATAGATTAGGTATAGTGATTGATATGTCTCACTCTGGCGAAAAAAGTACATTAGATGCAATTGAGATAAGCGATAAACCTATAGCTATTACNCATGCAAATCCAAATTTTTGGTANAAGGCTTTAAGAAATAAATCAGATCAACTTTTAAAAACTTTAAGTGAAAGCGGAGGAATGTTAGGTCTATCTTTATATTCTCATCATTTAAAAAACGGTAGTGATTGTACTTTAGATAGTTTTTGTGAGATGGCAGCAAAAACTTGTGAACTTATGGGAGTTAAAAATGTTGGAATTGGATCTGATCTCTGTCTAAATCAACCTGACGGTATTGTTGAATGGATGCGGAATGGTACTTGGGCAAAGAAAAAAAATTATGGAGAGGGATC
>FUFK010019912.1_pt1 | contig 11903 bp, 3 predicted proteins | sample 1021851 | NCBI WGS metagenome assembly FUFK01 (sample SAMEA51879418, study PRJEB19060) | metagenome
GGTCAAGGCCAAGGTCAGGGCCAAGNNCAAGGCCAGCAAGGTCAGCAAGGCCAGCAAGGTCAGCAAGGCCAGCAAGGCCAGCAAGGTCAGCAAGGCCAGCAAGGCCAGCAAGGTCAGCAGGGCCAGCAGGGTCAGCAATCCGGTCAATCCGGACAGCAGGGCCAGCAGGGTCAGCAAGGCCAGCAAGGTCAGCAGGGCCAGCAAGGTCAGCAGGGCCAACAGGGTCAACAGCAGGACAATGGTCAAGGTCAACAACAGCAGGGTGGCGAACAAGGCGCTCAGCAAGGCCAGCAAGGTCAGCAGAACCAGAATGGTGACAACCAGAATGGTCAGGACCAGCAAGACACCGGTCAGACCCAAAATGGTCAGCAAGGCCAGCAAGGTCAACAATCGGACCAGCAACAAGGTCAGCAACTCGACAACCAGGAGCAGAATGGCGACAACGACAATGACGGCGATGGCATCCCAGACGACATCGATAATGATGACGACAATGATGGCATTCCAGATAACGTTGACAGCAATCCTGAAGACCACGATAACGACGGAGATCCAGATTCGACTGATCCAGACGATGATGGTGACGGAATTGATGACCGTGAAGAAGTGAACGATGGTGACCCTAATACGGACATCTACGATCATGACAATGACGGTATTTCGGACAACGTGGACTTAGACATCGATAACGACGGTATTGACAACCTGAATGACTTGGGCCCTAATGGAGAAGATTACTCTAGGGATCACGACAATGATGGTATGAACGATGCTGAAGATCCGGATGACGACAATGACGAGATTCTCGACGTTGATGAGTTCGACGGTGTTGCAGGCAGCTGGCGCTATGACCACGATAACGACGGTCTTGAAGACAAGATAGATACGGACGACGATAACGACGGCCTAACTGATTGGTTCGAGAACAACGATGGAAACGATGCAACCGGTCAATTCGACCACGACAACGATGGCGTTGAGGATCACCTTGATGCTGACGATGACGGGGACGGAATTCTTGACGAATTCGAGAGTTGATTGATTAATATCGACCAAGTGGATCAGCCACTACTCCAGAGACTGTTTCGAACAGTCGTCCTGGCCCACCCGATCGTCCATTGGGCCTTCGGGTGAGGTCAAACTTCTTTTTTATCGGCAACCTTTCATGAACATGCTATGGCTCAGAGAGCCGGGGATTGAATCAGATGACCATAGATCCGATGACAATCGGCCTTGGTTTGGGCGGATTTTTGGTTTTCTTATTCCTTTTGAGGTTTATTTTTGGAAAAAAGAAATTGAATCCCATGGCAACTGAATTAACAAAGATTCGAGATAGTAATCATATTCCCGAACCAATCGAAGTTCCTCCTGCAGATCCTTCTGCCACAGCTCCGGAGGGTGCAGGATTTACCCGTACTCTTTCAATGAGAGAACGAATCCTCTTGCATTTACGTTATGTTGCAACTACGGAAGACCCTAGCGAACCTACTGTTGTTCAAGCGGTGGCATCTGTTGTTGATGGTGAAGTCGGAACATTGTGCGATGCATTGCAACTTCTTCAAGAATCGGGGGAAATAATCAATCAAGGAGTTCCAGGTTCTGCATTTTCGCTATCTTCTTCTGGTCGTGAACGAGCTAATGTCGTTCATGGAGATTACATGGCATCAACTGTTACTGTTGCTGGAGAAGAAGTGGTAGTGGGCGAAGTCGTTGGATTTGGCGGATTCCCTCTCATTGGCCCCCATATTCAATCACAATTCGGTCAAAATACAGGCGGCCCGCTTTCCATCTTAGTCCGATCGTTCTCAATTAGTTTTGAAGATGGAGAAATGTCTGCAGACGAGCGCAGAATGATCGATAACTTGGTCGAGGAACTTTCGATTACCGATAGCCAAGCCAAAGATATTGAATCGTATGTTAAGTCAGCAATGGGGGGACAACAGGTTAGCGAATCGATACATGAAATCGAAGAAGAATCGCCTCCAGAACCGGAACCAGAACCAGAACCGGAACCAGAACCAGAACCNGAACCAGAACCAGAACCAGAACCAGAACCGGAGCCAGAACCGGAACCAGAACGAGCCCAAACTCCTCCTCCTGAGCCAGTGTTGAGCATGCGAGAGAGATATGGACAAATTGCTGATGAAGACGATTCTCGCCCAGACAAAATGCATCGCAAGTTCTAATCCCCTCTTTTCCCCCAATTTGTGTGATTCTATCGACATCGATATTAAAGCGTGAACCTCTACGGAGGGCTGAGGATATCCCAGCGGATGCCAGCCGAGATGATTGAAATGAAAGCCGCACCTTATGTCATGGCTCTTTTCGGTTTACTGTTAATCGTGCTCGGAATACGTGAGGAATCGATGGATATCGGCCAAATTTTGATCGGCCTTCTTCAGTTAGTTGTCGGAATTTTGATGACAGGCTTGATTCCATTACCCTTCCTAGACAAACTAGTAGTCCAAGCCGAGGAACATGAGGATCCTCATAAGAAGTTTTGAGAGAGTGAGATAAAATGTGGGAACACCGTTCGATTTCAGATGAATACCTTCGTCAGCACAGGCGAATTCAGGCGACAGAAACATATGTTGAGCTCATGGGGCAAGTAGAACGTGCAGTTTCTTCTCCTCAATCATATGCTTTTGATGACGAAGATTTCCTTCAATATATTCCTCGTTCAGGACCTTGGGCTCCTCAGATGGATTCAGACATGACGGTCGAGGACCCTCGAAGAAGATACATCGGAAAAGGCTCACCTAAATTCTTGAACACCAATATAGTGCTAGGGTCAAGTTGGATCGAGTCAGAACGCTTCAGATTTGAACGTGACTTGAATACCATGTCTGACTGGATTAAACAGAAGACGATTTTGCAAGCCAACATGTGGACTCCAGCAACAGTAGTTACCACGCAAACACTCGTTTTCTGTTCAACTGGCGATGAAGATAGAATGGGAAGCGCACTCCAAGTTCGAAATGATCCTACTGATTTTGACCTTCCTTCAGACAATCACATGTTCCTAGGAGTAACTGATGATGGATTCCCAGAATGGGAACCTTTGGTATGGGGTCTAGGGCACCGCGGGGTTGTTCCAGGTTCAGATCCACAAGAACGAGTATACTATCCTTCATTGATGCACAGAAATGTAACCTACAACAATAGATTGGGCTGGATTCGTTATTCTCCTGCAGGTTTTGGTAAGGATGCCAATGGATATCTCATGACCAGACCATTCGATTGGATTTGGACTGCTGTAAACGGTAACCGAGAAACACCGTCTGCATTCAATCTCCTTGTCAATATGCCAGATAGAAGAGATTCATTTGGAGAAGATGGAATTACTGATATCTTCCTCACATCTGGAAAGACATCATTGTACACAATGATGGGAATGATGAATTCAGCAACAGTTCGACAGATGTTTGGTGGCGGTTCAGATTTAGTTCCTCTAGAGATGCATATCGTTGAACCTGGCTTAGATGAGTGGATACAGAAAGCCAGCGATGAAGACCGGTACGGAAGACTCTTCGAATACACAGCAACACTTGGTTACTTGTTAACAGATCCAAATATCGGAACGCTAGGAGAAGGTGCAGGTCGACGACGTCTTCTTGTTTATCCACAAGACCAGGCAAACCTACTGACAAATGTAAGCGCAAGCCAAGTTGCAGACCATGCTCTGAAGGGTAACTATCAGGCCACAGTATTCACCAAACTAGATCAGGCTGATTTCCAGAACCGTGTTAGTAGAAGAATGAGTCAATACGCCGATCTCATTACACCTAGTTCCAAAGCTCGTGGACAAAGATGGATTTCTCAAGCTAATTGGGGTGGAGAAGACGGAGTTCAGCAAGGACCCACAGTTCACTCTTTGTTAGCAGTTCGTGGTTATGAAGTTCTACAAATGGAAGAATATCAGGCAACCTTCAATGAAGTTAGTGCTGCTCCTCAGCGTTTGATGAACAGATTGATACAATCTGTTGCAACAAATGCCCTGAAGACAGTTTATCCATTGGACTTAATCACAGACCAATCTGGAGAAGGTGCACCTTACCAGAAGTTGTTCTCTCCACTGACTTCCGATGAGCCGTTAGTTTACTACACAGATATTCGATTCCTGGTACCAACATCAATCGATAAACTTCGAATGCTGACTGGTCAACGTGGTGCAGACCGCGGAAAACTCCGTGATGCATTTACAGAATTAACGGGGGCAGATCCAGTAACAGGTCTTTCAGTGCTTGATTTGTGTATGCCATTCTTGGCAGATATGGGACCTGGTTCTTGGCAACAGGGAACAGGCGTTAGAGAGAATGAAGTAGTGGTAGAAGTTACTTGTGCAGTCAATCCTAATGCTGTTTGGAAGAGCTTGTTAGAGCCTACTGTGAAGGATACCTTCCAGCTTCCCAAGGGCAAGAAAGGCACAGCTGCCAACATTTGGGGCGATGTTTTGATGCAGAACACCCAACTTCAAGAAAAGATGGAGAAAGATGGCATAGGACATTATCTACGTTTGTTGAAGATGTGTTACNACTACAGCAACAAACTATCTCGAAAGAGAAATGATATGAGTTAATGTTCAATAATAAGAATAAGCGTCGTTATTTTACTTCTTGAAACATCTGCTTTTTTTACAATAAGAACCTCGCTTGCGTCATGAGCGTACGCCTTGCCCGAAATCGAAGCCTTTTTCTTGCAATTCTCATGATTACCATGGCCCAAGTCGGATACACAATGAATGGGTTTGATAATGAATCAGTAGACTCATTGGAATCAATAGATGGAACGTCAGAAGTACCAACAAATAACGATGTAGATTCCCTCTTTGTTGGAGGTGGCCATTCTTGTGTCATCACAGAAGGAGATATGATGAAGTGTTGGGGGAACAACACCGCGGGTCAGTTGGGTATTGGTAATTCAGAAAGTATGGGTGACGAAGTCGATGAAATGGGAACCAAACTCCCCTATCTTAACTTAGGAACTGACTTGATACCAGAGAGTGCTGCACTGGGAATGGCTCATACTTGTGTACTTTTCTCGAACAATTCTGTGAAATGTTTTGGGGATATTGATGCTCTTGGAATGGGATATTCAGATTCTACTGGTGCTGGAGACGGATATCTTGAGACCGGAGATTACCTGCCATTTTGGCCTGCTCCAACAGGTCGAAATGTATCACAAATTGCTGCTGGATGGTATCATACATGTGTTGTTTTGGATGATGGAAGTATGACTTGTTGGGGCGAAAATAGCAAAGGACAGCTTGGTATGGGCAACACAACAGACCTTGGACAACAATCCGATCAAGTTGGTGATTCCGTATCGTATGTCTCTCTTCCTTCTGGAGTTACAGTTTCTGATATGGCATTAGGACATGACCATACATGCGTACTCTACGACACAGGAGATGTTGCTTGTTGGGGTGGAAATGACTTCGGTCAACTCGGTATTGGAAGTACAGAAGATATTCTAGATGAGTCAGCAGAGACTCTAACCAATATTTCATTCCCGTCTGGCCGTTATGCAATCGATATTACAGCAGGATATGGATTCACCTGTGCCTTACTGGACAACAACCAAGCAATTTGTTGGGGATTGAATGACGTGGGCCAACTAGGTTTAGGTCACAGCAATAATTACGGGGATTCAGGCTCAGAACCAATTAGTAGTCTTTCTTCAATCAGTCTAACTGCAACAGGTTCCACAACTATTCGAACCATAGATGCTGGGTATGATCACGTTTGTGTAGCACTAAACAACAATGACGTGAAGTGTTGGGGAGGAAATCTATTCGGTCACTTGGGAATAGGCGTCAGTGGACCAAATGCCCACAGAGGAGATGATGTTAATGAAATGGGAGCAAATCTCCCATCCATTGCTTTAGGCTCAAGCCCCAATCCAATCGCTGTAGAAGTTGGTGAGAATTTTGCTTGTATGTTGAAACAGGCAGGCAACATGCCAGTCAAGTGTTGGGGTACTTCAGTCAATGGCCGTTTAGGTTATGAAAACACAGAAGCCCTTGGAGACAGCTCAAGTGATAATTTAGCGAGTGTTGTTGATTTAGGCTTGGATTCTGAATATGAAACCGTTGATTGCGGAGGAGCAGATCCTTTCCTTCATGACACCAATATTTTGCCAGCAGAGGAATTGGATAACGCAGGAAACGGTCGCAAGATAGACATCGCCTTCCGTTCAGACGGATGTCCAGGAGTTCTGTATACTGATGATAATGCAGACAATCTTCGGTTTGCTATGTATGACAACGGAATTTGGGTTTATGAGTACCCATATGCGTCAAACGTAGGAAGTACATCGGTTGGAGATTTGAGTCTTGTTTTTGATGAGAATGATGTTCCTCATCTTGCATGGTCTGACATAGCTTACGATACCGGTAACGACGACACCCATTATGCAACAAAGGCCAACGGAAAATGGAATCACGTGCAACTTTCGAATTTACCTCCGAATACTTACAATACTGAAATAATTCAATTTGATGATGGCGACTTAGAAATTATTGCTGCCCCATTCAATAACTATCGACTTTATTCAGAATTATGTTCATCATCAGATGACTGCTTAGATTCATCAGATTGGTCTCAAGAAACGGTGTCAAATGACCTGACAATTAGACAAGGCTTTGATTCCTCAATTGGTCCTGCTGGAGACGCTTGGCTATCTTACACTCTTTCTTCCGGTTCAGGTACCAATTTCCTCGATGTTGTATCTAAGCCAACCGGAGGTAGTTGGACTTCAACCGTCCATGTCGCTCAAAATTCCTCAAGTGCAACCTCTGCAATTTCGGACATAGAAGTAGCTGTTGATGGCACTGTTCATGCTGTTTATCTTCACGAAGACTATGCTACAGATGGAATCATGTATACTTCATGTTCAGGGGGATGGTCTGATTGTAATTCGCCTTCCGATTGGTCGTTTATTCCCGTTCCTCATGTAACCAACGACACATTCTCACTGGCGGTTGACTACGATCTTGTTCCATATATTTTCTTTAATGCATCATCTTCGTTGAAATACATCAAATTAGTAGATGGAACATGGTCTTCTCCTGTTGAGGTTTTGAATTTAGGAGTAAGTGAAATAGAAGCAAATTTCCATGAGAGTGGTAAACTTTGGTTGGCTGCTAGAATTCAATCTCCTTCCAATACTCTTTGGGTTGTTGAAGGTCCATCATTCGGTGGAAATGGTATGTCAGTTGATATCGATGGAGACGGTTGGTCTGGAATTGAAGAATACAGATGTGGTTCTGATATGATGGATTCTGGTTCTGTGCCTACAGATGCAGATTTTGATGGTATTTGCGATGCTGAGGATGAGATACATGACTTATTCACATACGGAGAATCACGAACCATTAGCGTAGGAGAAGATTTTGCTTGTGGATTAACCGCGCGACCAGATGATAATCAAAACTACAATACTCTGTACTGTTGGGGTAGCGATAGCCATTCACAGTTAGGTAACTCTGTTGTTACGAGTACTCAAACCATGACAAACACATCCTTTGCAGTACCAGTTCTTGATCTACCTACATCGTGGCATGCAGTAGATGTTGACGTAGGGGCTCGACATGCTTGCGCTATTGGTGTTGATGGCGATGTGTACTGTTGGGGTGATAATGCACATGGTCAGCTTGGAATTAACTCAACAGTAGCAACGTCTCTACCTGTTGAAGTTCAATTACCTGCTAATGCTCGTGCAATGTCAATTTCTGCTGGTTCTCAGCACACTTGTGTTGTTACTACTGACGGAAAATTGTATTGTTGGGGGGATTCTTCGAATCAACAATTAGGAGAATATTTCTTGGCCAATTCTTCTGGGTATGTTGAAGAGACCTTTTCTTCCAGTAATTGGTTGGATACTACCTCTCTTGNTGGTTTATATATCGGCCAATATGGCTCTAATTCTCACGACAATGATTGGACATATTCCACAGATAATGGGGGGACTCTCAAGTGGAATTTAAGAGGTGGTTACTACCATTACAATGAATTCAGTTTCTCAATCAATGCTTTATCTGATGGATATATCACCTTTGATACAAAGTCGGATATGGGTTCCACTGATTATATCTGCCTTTACATCGATTCTAGTTGTGGCCAAGGTTGGTATCATCCTCCTAATACTTGGACTACTAGGAACCATTCCTTCACGGCTGGGACTCATAAAATTCAATTTGTAGGCTACAACCAACCTAGTTCTTCTGGATTCAATGATGCATGGATAGATAACGTACGAATCCATGCAGGATATTCATTGGAACAAGGCGGAATTGTACGCACTCCTTCCCAAGTTTCTCTTGGTTCAATGATTGTATCCGAAGTGACTACTGGCGAGGATCACACATGTGTCGTCACATCTACCGGTGCAGCATATTGTTGGGGAGACAATGGCGGCTCTACCACCATGACATTGGGCAATAGTTCATTCACAGGCACGAATTCATCTTCTCCTCTTCTTGTTGACTTAGCAGGAACAGGCTCCCAATATTCAGGATCACAGCCACCTAGATTCGGCTTAATTTCTGCTGGTGCAGGTGCTACTTGTGGTACTCTTTTGACAAATGCCTCCACAATCTGTTGGGGTAAATCCTCCGCTGGCACATCTATCCTAGGCGGTGGTAACTCGGGCAGCGGCTCAGCCGCATCCCTCGCCTTTGACAATAACAAGCTTGGTGTCGGCAACGGACAATCTTGCGCGATCCTTGCCAACGGTTCCTTGATGTGTTGGGGTTCAGACCAATTTGGTGCGTTGGGCACCGGCGCGGGCTCCTCTCATCAACAGAGCCCTGTTTGGGTGAACGTCGGGTCCGGCCTCACCGCTGAGTCTTTGGCTTACGGCCAAATGTACGGTTGTGTCGTTCTCAGTAACGGGTCACTCAAGTGTTGGGGGTACAATGCAAACGGACAATTGGGTGACGGAACCACAGCGAACAAGGACGCCCCCGTCGCAATCAGTCTTGGGACAGGTCGGACAGCCGAGGCCGTCGCCGTTCACAACGCGCACACGTGTGCCATTCTTGACGACGGTTCTGTGAAATGCTGGGGCGATGACACTTATGGGGAACTCGGCAACGGTGCAGGAGTGACACACAGTTCATCTCCTCCGTCAACGTCGGTTGATCTCGGCACAGACCGAACCGCGGTGTCCATCGACATCGGCGGTGACCATTCCTGCGCCATTCTCGACGACGGTTCCCTCAAGTGTTGGGGTGGGGATTCTAATGGGCAATTGGGCAACGGAGCAACGACCACTGCGGACCAACACTCACCCGTCTCGGTTGACCTTGGTACTGATCGAACTGCGATTGCTGTTTCAGCAGGCTGGCAACACACCTGCGCCATTCTCGACAATGGTTCCCTCAAGTGTTGGGGTTCGGATGGTGATGGGCAGTTGGGCAACGGAGCTACGACCACTGTGGACCAACACTCACCCGTTTCGGTTGACCTTGGTACAGATCGGACGGCCGTAGCTGTCGTCGCGGGCCGATTCAACACGTGCGCTATCCTTGACGACGGTTCCCTGAAGTGCTGGGGTGACGATTCTCAAGGGCAATTGGGCAATGGCGCATCCACCACCGTAGATCAACACTCGCCAGTCTCGGTTGATCTTGGTACAGGGCGGACCGCGGTTGCCGTCAACATTTTCCAAACACTCCACACCTGCGCCATCCTTGATGATGCGTCGATGAAGTGTTGGGGATTTGATGGAACTGGAGGGTTGGGCAATGGGCCAGGATCCACCACCCAACACTCCCCAAGCCTTGTCACCGGAAGTTACACCTGGGATAATACGAACATCAGCTCAGGCGGCNNCTCAAACTCTGGAACCTACAACGGCAACGGAACCGCNTGGATGGTCAAGGATATCAACACTGGCACGTCTAATAATGGCGGTAGTATGTCAGCTATGTACCTAGAACAAGATGCTGTCATGGGCAATGAAATGTACTTCTTTGCAACAGACTCGACTAATGGTTACGAGTTGTGGAAGAGTGATGGAACAGAATCCGGAACGGTGATGGTCAAAGACATAAACAACGGAAGTGGCAGTTCCATGCCGTCTTCTTCCTCCATTACTGGAGTAAATTCTAATCTCCATCTCAAAGCGATGAACAATACAAATACATTGTTTTTTGTTGCTAACGACGGGATCCACGGAGAAGAATTGTGGAAGACTGATGGAACTGCATCCGGAACAGTAATGGTCAAAGATATCAATTCTGCAAATGGCAATAGTGGCCATAGTGATATTGGTGAATTTACTCAGATGGGTAACACATTGTATTTCCGAGCCGATGACGGAACCAACGGACAAGAATTGTGGAAGACTGATGGAACTTCATCCGGAACGGTGATGGTAAAAGACATCAATCCCACAAACGCAAACGTTGTGGATTGCAACTGCCTAAGGGCAATAACAGTCGTTGGCAATACACTCTATTTTACAGCCGATGACGGAACCCATGGAGAGGAGTTGTGGAAGAGTGACGGAACAACCTCTGGCACGGTTATGGTCAAGAACATTGGCACTGGCGGCCTTGGTGCTGAAGGTAGTGGCATTGAACACATATCAGTTGCAGGCAACTACATCTACTTCGCAGCAAAACCATCACTCTCTGTTACTTCACTTTTTAGAAGCGATGGTACTGCCGCAGGCACCGTAGTTATCAAAGCAAATGATTTCATCTGGACCAAGCCAACTATTACCATTGGCAACACGTTGTTCTTTGTAGGTGGAAGTACGTATAATGCCACAATTTGGAAGAGTAATGGGACTTCCTCAGGTACCACAATGGCGGTAGATGTACTTCCACAAACTAATACGTTGCATACATTGGGTGACGGAAATGGTGTCAGACGGTGTGATAGAAATGTTGGTAATAGCTTCTACTTCATGGCAAGGGACCATGGAGCGGGAGGAGGACTCGATACTCGCTATTTGTGGAAGACGGATGGAACTGCCTCGGGTACGGTGCAGGTCAAGGATGTCAACAATGCAAATGTGACAGGTGGTTGGTCAACTTGCGGAATAATTGGCGATACTCTATTTTTTGTCAAGCAAGATACCCGACAACTATGGAAAACCAACGGAACTTCCTCTGGAACGAAGATGATTATTGATATGGATAGTCTTAGCCCTAGTGGATATGGATCGTTGAGTTGGAATTTTGCGTCCATAAATAACAAACTGTATTTCGGGGCCGGTGACGGGACTAATGGCATTGAATTGTGGGCTTTAGACCCAGCCAACATCACTGGACTTAGCGGTGGCAGCGGCTCAGGCGGAGGCATGACCAACGTCACAGGTGCAAACTGTACGGTTTCACCTGCACTGCCAACTGGCCTATCCATGGACAGCAGCACGTGCACAATTAGCGGCACACCTTCAGTTGCAACAAGCAACACAACTTACACTGTTACAGCTAACATTAGCGGAACAACCTATCAAGGAACAGTTTGGTTATCTTCAGCATACCACGAACTCACGCCTAGCGTAGAGGGTGCTGACCTGACGGTTGGCGATCTTATGGATGATATCACCTTCCAGTACGGAACCAGTGCAGCAAGCGGCTCAGGCAGCAGCACATGCATCGGAACCGCATGCATGGTCAAGGACATCAACGTAGGTGGCAACAGCTTCAACGTTTATCCACCAGTTATGGTTACCGTTGGCAACACCCTCTATTTCGTAGCCGAAGATGGAACTAACGGAGAAGAATTGTGGAAGAGCGATGGAACTGCCTCAGGCACGGTAATGGTCAAGGACATTAACGTAAGTGGCAATGGGGCTAGTTGGCATAATAATGTAGCCGTTATTGGCAACACCCTCTATTTCNNNGCCGANGATGGAACNAACGGAAACGAATTGTGGAAGAGCGA
>FUFK010061395.1_pt1 | contig 11903 bp, 17 predicted proteins | sample 1021851 | NCBI WGS metagenome assembly FUFK01 (sample SAMEA51879418, study PRJEB19060) | metagenome
GTTTCTTTAACAGGTGCTGTAGGAACATCCACGTTTAAATCTACTTATACAGTTACAGGAATAAGTGCAACAACAGCAGTTGGAGAGGCATCTGTAGTAACAAACAATTTTATATCTCCTTCTGGTGTGGTATTGACTACTTCAGTCGGAGACACTATCATATTAGTATGGTCAGAAATAGATACAGGAACGCAAGTAACTTGGACTGACGTAGGAACGGCAGCATAGGAAAAATATATGGCATCTACATTTTCAAGTGATTTAAAATTAGAATTAATGGTGACTGGCGAGAACGCTGGTACTTGGGGTGATAAAACTAATACAAATTTAAATTTAGTACAACAAGCAGTTGCAGGATTTGAATCAATAGATGTAGCAAGTGCAGATGTCGGATTACTTATGTCCGATGCAACTATTTCAAATGCAAGAAATGCAACTATAAAATTAACAGGAACACTTGCAGCTAATAGAACAGTTACTATTCCAGATAGTATAGAAAAAGTTTATAATGTGATTGATGGCACTAATCACGATGGAAATACTTTAACTTTTAAAACATCAAGTGGAACTGGTATTTTATTGTGTGAGGGAAATTGTTATACTTTATATTCAGATGGAACAAATATTGAAAAAGCAAATGAGTATAAAAAATGGAGAGTAATTTCAGCAGCCGAGACAGTACAAGCTGGAGCACAATTATTTGTGGACACAAATGGTGGAGCAGTTACTGTTACTTTACCTGCATCTCCTTCAACTGGAGATGAAGTTACTTTCAATGATCAAAGATTAACTTTTGATTCAAATAATTTAACAGTAGGAAGAAATGGTAGTAATATACTTGGTGCAGCAGGTGATTTAGTTGTAGCCACTGAGGGAGCTGCTTTTACTTTAGTTTACTCAGGCAACGCTACAACAGGATGGACATATAAGGATAAATAATTATGGCAAATTATGAGGCAACTAGATATAATTTTGATGGAGCAAATCTAAGTGGTATTGAAGGTATTAATACTGGTGTAATAGTGCCTTGGAGTGCTGCATCTGTGCCTTCAGGTTTTTTAGAGTGTAATGGGGCAAATGTATCAAGGTCTACATACTCAGCTTTGTTTGCTGTTATAGGAACAACGTATGGGTCAGGAGATGGCGCAACTACTTTTGGATTGCCAGATTTACAAGATAATGTAGCTGTAGGAAAATCAAATAACAAAGCATTAGCTTCAACTATGGGAGCAAACACTGTAACTTCTACAGGAAATGTTGCTGGATCAACTGCCAATGCAACTTTGTCAACAGCTCAACTTGCTTCTCATTCTCATCCGATGTTTGGTCAACCTGCTGATGAAGTCTCTGGAAATGTTGCTCCTATGTTAAGATCAGGAATGACTACTGGTAACGCAGGTTCAGGTGGAGGTCATTCACACAATATGAGTGCTAACTTTGTTGGTGATGCAACTTCTGTTTTACAACCTTATTTAACTGTGATATACATAATAAAAACTTAGGAGTACATATGGCATTTACAGGTAAATGGACAGTAATTTTTGAAGATAAATCAATAATAAAAAATTGTGATGATTTTCCAAGTGGTCACAAGTATGAGTTTACCGATAGTTCTTTTGACACATTTTGGAGTGATAGTAAATTTTCAAATATATGGGCGATACAATATACAGGGGATACAAACACCGATCAGGTAGAGCATAGAGATACTACACCTCATACTGCTTACGATGACTCCGTATTGGGTAGTTTTACAACACAGTTTAAAGATAAGTGGGATGCAAAACATTTATCAACTATACAGAGTGCGTGGGATGCAAATAATGTGGATGGCGAGACCTCAGATGAAAAAATTGCTAGATTAGGAGCTAGACCTACTTCATATTCCTCTAATTAATGCAAAAACACAAAATTGTAGATTCCATAGGTATTTTTGATGATTTAATACCTAAAGATTTTTGTAATCAAGCTATTAATTTATATCATAATCAAAATAAATTAAACAAAACCTACGATAGATTCGTAACAGAAGCTGCATCTATTGATAAAAAAAAAGATAATTGTTTTGGGTGTGACGGAAGTAATGTTGAAGTATGGGAAGAAAATTTAAAACCTTTGTTTGTAAATTTGATACAAGCTTTTAATTTTTACAAGAAGTTGACTGGAATACATAAATACTATGGCGATCATTTTCGTATAGACACTACAAAAATACAAAAAACAGAACCTGGAGAGGGTTATCACATTTGGCATATAGAACACAGTGGAAGAATGGATTTTATAAAAAGAATTTTATTCTTTATAATATATTTGAATGATGATTTTACAGCAGGAGAAACAGAATTTTTACATATGAAACAAAGAGTAAATCCTAAACAGGGTAGAATAATTATTGCACCAGCACACTTTCCGTATGTACATAGAGGCAATCCACCTTTACAAGGTGTAAAATATATTCATACAGGGTGGTTCAATATACCTTAATTTCATTTAATCTTTTCCAGTCTCCTTTATCTAGAAAATTACAGATTAAAGAGTATCTGCATTTTTCATTATTACTTTTTTCAGCTCCATGTAAAATGTTACTTGGTAAAACATACCAGTCCCCTATTTTTGGAGTAATACTTATATTTAACTCTGGCAAATGTAAATCTACACCATCACTTAAATATAAAATACAGTGCCAACAAGGGTGGTTGTGGTATCTAATGTAATCTTGTTTTTTAATTTTTACTGCCCACGACTCTAATTCATATCTATCCCAAAAAGCATGAAATACACTGCCATTAGGGTGCATTATAATTTGTTTTTGCACGTATTTAATAAAATGTAAAAAATCTTTATTATCATTAAAACTATTAAAATCAGTTTTGTCTCCATATATATTAGTAGTATATTCTTCTTTAGTATTTTTAAGTTGATTATCTATTTCAAGAATTAAATTATGCAGAGTGTGTTTTTCTGGATAATGCCCATGAAATATACTGACTGTTCTTGGATAAGTTATTGTAGTTGCATAAGTTTGAATTTGGTCAACAGATGTGATATGTTTTTTAAACATGACTGTAATATATACTTGCCAAACAAATAACACAAGTCAAATTGTTACTCCATATATTGACAAAAGATTTACTTATTATGCTTTTACTAATCAAAGAAGATTACCAAGACCTTGGATAAAAATACCAATTAAAAAAACTATAGATGAAAAAAAACAACAAAGATATTACAAAATTAATTCTCATTTATTTTTTAAAAAAAATTCTGTTTATGTTGATTCTCACGTAAAAATACATAAACATTTATTAGATTTCTCACATAAAATGTTACAGTATAAAAATTACTCTACATTAGTTCATCCTTNTCGCACTTGTTTTTTAGATGAGCTTTACGACTGGTTTATATTAGGATTGATAAATTTACAACAAGTTGAAAATATAACTAAAAAATTTTACAAAAATATAAAAAAAAGTTATTTATGTTGTGTTTTAATAAGAAAATACTCAAATGAAACTGTACGTACTAACTCATCTTGGTGGAAAACTTTTCTTAAATTTAACATCAGAGACCAACTGCCTTTAATTTTGGTTAATAAAAATATAAATACTTTTACAACACAACAAATTTGTCTAAATCATAGAGAAAGAAGTCCTTCCTCTTATATGATAAACAAAGAACTTTTTTTAAAAAATTTTAATTTAAATCATTTTTTTACTCAAACTATAGAAAGAAACCTAAAAGTAAAGTATACTATACCAAATGATATAATTAAAAATAGATTATGACTTTATCAAACATAAAAATAGCACCTGGTATAAATAAACAAGTCACACCTACTGGAGCTCAAGGAAAGTGGATTGATTGTGACAATGTAAGATTTCGTTATGGATTTCCTGAAAAAATTGGTGGTTGGGAGCAAAACACAACTAATTCTCTTGTGGGAGTTGCCAGAGCAATTCATCTTTGGGCAGATTTAAGTGGAAATAAGTATATAGCAATTGGCACACATAAAGGCTTATTTATTTATTATGAGGGAGCTTTTTACGATATATCTCCACTAGATACTTCTTTGACTTCTTGTACATTTACCTCTACAAATGGTTCATCTACAGTGACAGTAAATAAAGCCAACCACAGTTTACAAAGAGGAGATTTATTTACTTTTACAAGTGTTACTTTACCAGGTGGAGGAGCTACTGGTTTTACTACAAGTGATTTTACTACAAACACATTTGAGATTATATCAAGAGAAACTAACACATTTACGATTACCATGGCTTCTAATGAGTCAGGTACTGGTATGAGCAGTGCTGGTAGTGCCTCCGTTAATCCTTATAAAAGAGTCGGTGATTCTGCTCAGACAAGAGGTTATGGTTTTGGAACAGGTTTATGGGGTGGAGAAACTGCTGATTTAGTACAGTCTACTCTTAACGGAGCTTTGCTAGATGACACTGCTGGAACAGGAGGCTCAGGAACAAGTATAACTTTAGCTTCAACAACTGGATTTCCTACAAGTGGTACGATAAGAGTTGGTACTGAGTTGATTACCTATACTGGTGTGTCTAGTAATGATCTTACTGGTATAACAAGAGCTCANCTTGGTTCAAATAGATCAGCACANAGTGATGGTGCTACAGTAACCAATGCAACATCTTTTGTTGGATGGGGAGATGCAACCAGTGAAATAGAAGTATCACTTGAGCCCGGTAATTGGTCATTAGATAATTTTGGAGAGGTGTTAATAGCTACCATAAGAAATAATAAATCATTTGAATGGAATCCATCAGCATCATCGGCTCTTGAAACAAGAGCTACTGAAATATCTAGTAATCCTCAACAAAGTGTTATGACTATGGTATCTGATAGAGACAGGCACGTAATACATTTAGGCACTCAAACCACAATCGGAGTGGGTGATACACAAGATAAAATGTTTATTCGTTTTAGTGACCAAGAAAACAAATCTGATTATACACCTACATCAACAAACACTGCTGGCACATTTAGATTGGACTCTGGAACTAGAATTGTAGGTGCTGTAAATGCAGGAAGTTATAATTTAATTTTAACCAACACGTCTGCTTATTCTATGACTTTTATTGGACCACCTTTTACATTTGGTATACAACAAGTTGGTAGCAACTGTGGTCTTATATCACAACATGGTATAGTAGCTGTAAATGGTGTAGTGTATTGGATGGGACAAGCTGGAGGTTTTTATCTTTATGATGGTACTGTTAAAAAAATACCTTGCTCTGTTGAAGATTTTGTATTCACTACTACAGATGATGGTGACTTAGGTTTAAACTTTGGTTCTTCTGATATTATATATGCTGGGTACAATTCCCTCTATGGAGAGATAAATTGGTTTTATCCAAAAGCGAATTCATCTCAGATAGATAGAGTAGTAACATATAATTATCTAGAGGGTGTTTGGACTATTGGTTCTCTTGCAAGAAGCACCTATTATGACAAAACTATTTTTGACAATCCTTATGCTACAGAATATGATCTAACAGGTACTCCAACTTTTCCTACTATACAAGGTGTAACTAATTCTAATGGATCATCTATATTGTATGCACACGAAATAGGAAACAATCAAAAAACAGGAGACGCTGTATCCACGCCAATAGTTGCTTCAATACAAAGTGGTGATTTTGAAATTACAGGAGGAGATATTGGAGCTGGTGAATTTTTTGTCAAAATAAGAAGATTTATTCCAGATTTTAGAGCTTTAGTAGGTAATGCTACTATAACTATTAATTTAAAAGATTTTCCTAGTGACACAGAAGCTAGTAGCAGCTTAGGACCCTTTACAGTAAATAATTCTACACAAAAAGTCGATACAAGAGCTAGAGCTAGAGCAGCTAATTTAAAAATAGAAAATACTAATACTAATGAAACTTGGCGTTATGGTACTTTTAAAGCAGATATTCAATTAGATGGTAGGAGATAAAATGCTTGATTATATAATGATAGTTTTGTGTCTTTTAATAGTAATAGGAGCTTTAGATGTCTAAAATAGTAACTTTTATTCCAGAACCAAAATCGGAATATAATATAGAAAATCAAAGATTAATAAATTTAGCTCTTACTCAAATTATAGAAAGATTAAATACATCTTACACAAAAGATGTACAAAACGAATCAGAGAGATTTGCTTTTTTTATGGGGTCTTCAAGTGGCTAATATTTATAGAAACGCACAATTTGACTTAACTACAACTGATGTTACAGATGTATTTACCTGTCCAGCAGGCTCAAGAGCTATTGTTCAAAATGTCCACGTTGCAAATGTTGGTTCAGGTAATCATGAAATAAAAGCTTTCATATATGATAATTCTGCTACAACAGCTTTTCAGTTTGCAGAGCATACGGTAAATTCTGGTAACTCACAATCTATTGCAGATGGTACAGTTATATTAGAAGAAAACGACAAGTTACAACTTCAAGCAGATACTGGTAATGTTTTTGAAGGTACTTGTGCTATCTTAGAAATAAATCGTTCTGATTCTAATGGATAAATAATTCTTGCAATTTATCGTAGGTGTTTTATAACTATGTTATGAAAAAAATACAATGCACTACTGAAGAAGTTTATAGAAACAAAAAAACTAATGTGGTTTATGCATCAAAAAAAGATGCTGAACACGATATAAATAATCCTAATACTGATACAAAACAAGAAGATATAGCAACAGATGTAAAAGTCATAGTGCCACCAGAAGCTTTATCTTTAATTTCAGACACAAAAAAATGAAATTTGAATATAAAGGTGAGGATATATATTGGCACTTTACCGATGCTGAAATAGATATATTGAAAAAGCAAAAACATTTAGTACTTAAAGAAGAGTCTATTAAACACATTGCTAATGTGTTTGGTAGAATAGCTACAGAGTTTAATCTCAAAGTTACAAAACCAGAACTGCAAATGAAAACTACCTCTTTGGATGATAATATTATACTAGATGATAAATAAACTTTACACTAAGTATGCTTGTACTTGGCAAACTCAAGGAACAATATTTACNCTTAAATATGATGATGAAGAGCATATGCAAGAGTTAGAAAAAATAATTATAGCAAACGTAGGTGCATTAGATTACAAAACAAACGTATTAGCAAAAATGACAGATTATTCTTTTTTTGTTGAGCATCCTAGTTTTAAAAAACTCGCAGAATGGTTTTATGGTAAAGTTTATGATTATCAATTGGTAAACAAACAGTTCTTACAAGAGGATAGATTTCACGCACAAATTAGAGATGCTTGGGGTAGTGTATTTAACAAAGGTGATAGTGTAAAAAGGCACGATCATCTGGGTTCAAAATACGCTTCTGCTTTATATTTTGATAATCTTGCAAATTTACAAACTGAGGTAGGAGAGTTTCAAACAGAAAGAGGATTAATCATAACAATACCAAGTCATCTCAAGCATTGGGTAGACCCTTTGTCAAACGAAGTAAATAGAATAAATCTTGTTTGGAATTGGTTTGCAAGAACAAGTCAACAAATAAAGGATCAAATATGACACCACAAGGAGGCACAGAAATACAACATCGTTTTTTATCACATTATGTAGATGAAAAATTATTATCTAACTTTCAAATTTGTACATCTATCCCAGGCAAAATTCCTTTATCTAAAGATAAAATAAATATACTCTGGCAAAAAAATAGTTATGATCAACCAAANATTTATCCTTGGTTTGAAGATAAAAGTAANCACNATAAATTTGACTGGTATGTTTTTAACTCACATTGGAACTATGAAAAGTTTAGATATAAGTTTGATGTGCCTACGCACAAATGCCACGTTATAAAAAACGGAGTTACTAATTTTCCAGAAATAATTCCTTACAAAGAGGGGGATATGGTTCGTATGTTATTTCACGTCACTCCTTGGAGAGGTTTAAATGTTTTATTAGGTGCTATGCAACAATTACAAGATTGTAATGTTCATCTAGATGTGTTTAGTAGTTGTAAAATTTATGGAGAAAATTTTGAAAAAGCAAACGAACATATTTACGAGCCTTTATACGAACAAGCAAGAAAACTAGAAAATGTAAATTACATTGGATATAAAGAACATTCTTTTATTCAAAAATATATCTATCGCTATCATATGTTTGCCTATCCTAGCATATGGGAGGAAACTAGTTGTAACTCGGCTCTTGAAGCTATGGCTGCTGGTTTGATGTGTATTGTTACNGANTTTGGTGCNTTGTATGAAACCTGTTCCGAGTTTCCTGTGTATGTNACNTATGATAAAAACTATCGTAACTTGGCNACANCTTTTGCTCACGCTATTCGAGGAGCAGTATCCACGCTACACGAACCACAAGTGTTAGAACATTTAAANATACAACAAGACTTTGTAAAAAGATTTTATAGTTGGGAAAAGAAAAAATTAGAATGGACAAATTTTTTACAAGGAGCTTTGAATGCAAAACTATGAGCCTATATACACACCAGATGCAAACTGGTTGGACAATAAAAAAATAAAATTATTTGTAGCTACACCAGTCCACAGTGAAGTATCTATACATTACATGCAGTCAGTATTTAAATTACAAGCACAATGCAATCAAAAGGGAATTCCTATAATGTTGCAGTTAATGAAATCATCATTGGTAACACAAGGTCGTAATTTATGTGTGTCAGAGTTTTTAAACTCTGGTTATACTCACTTGTTGTTTGTAGATAGTGATATATTATTTAGCGCTGATTCTATATTTAAAATGATAGAAAAAGATCAAGAGGTGTTAAGTATTCCTTACCCTATGAAAGTTATACAATGGGATAAAGTTTTACATAAGTGGAGGGGTATACCAAGTATGAACCCTACACAAGTTAAAACAAGTGGTAATATGTTTCCAGTCCGTATTAAAGGCAAAGAAGATGATATAGAAGTTANAGACGGGATGATTGAATTGTCACACTCTATGACTGGTTGTCTGTTGATAAAAAGAGAGGCTTTAGAAAAAATGATAAAAGCATATCCAGACTTAACTATCAAGCAAGAGACAATGATAGATGGAGAAAAACAATTACGCAAAAACTTGTACAACTTTTTTGATACTTATTACGATCCCGATGAAAAATTGTATCTAGGTGAGGATTTTGCCTTCTCACGATTATGGACAAAAACAGGGGGAAAATGTATGGCTTTGATAAATGAATACATAACTCATGTAGGTGAGCATCAATTTACTGGTAGACTTATAGACGAAATGGTTGCTGTGGGTGTTGATAGTCTACAAAAATAAGGGTATTATAGGCAATAAAGGAGATTTTTATGGGATTACCATTAGCCATCGCAATAGGTGCTGGGTTTGGAGGCATCTCAGCTTTAGCAAGAGGCGAGTCAAATAGAAACGTTTTAAAATCAATGTTAACAGGTGCTGCGTTTAGTGCCGTTGGTGGTTACGGATTACAATCTTTAGGAGTAGGAACAGCAGGGGTACCTTTATCAAATGCAGGTATGTTGACCACAAAAACTGCANTAGGTGTTGGAACAGCAGGTGGTATGTTAGGTGATACATTGTCAGCNAGTAAACCTAAAACGGGTGANATGCTTGCAAGTGCCTCCCCTTATTCTGATCAAGAATATACAGATGCTTACGCTAGAGCAAGAGGAGATTTGTCTGGTTTAACGGATAGAGCTCAATATGCAGATGCAGCAGCAGGTCAAGATCAATCAGTTTATAATTTTACCTCGCCGATGTATCAGTTAAAAGAGGGTGGTATAGCTGAATTAATACCACATTACGCAGAGGGTGGTGTAAACTATTTACCAAGTAAAATGACTCACGATGAGAATGACGTGACTAATTACACAAGAGCAACAGGTTACGTAGAAGATGGATCTGGTAATGGTGATAAAGATGAAGACACTATGCTCGCACAATTAGCAGATGGTGAATTTGTTAGTCGTGCCGATGCTGTATTAGGTGCAGGAATAATGGCAGGTGCATCACCAAAAGACTTTAAAGACGCAAGAAGAAGAGGAGCAGCATTCTTTTACAAGCAACAGGATCAACTTAAAAGAATCTATGATATAACAAATGATAACAATCAAACAAGTTGATGTAGAGTGTATTGATGTGTTTTGGGATGATGTTAGAGACTGGATACAAAAAGCAACAGACCAATCAAATGGTAGACACACAATAATTTCTACATACAGACTACTGAAGGAAAACAAAATGACTTTGTTCGTAGTTTTGAAAAATCAAATTTTGAAAGCAGCATATGTAGTGCAAAAAGTAATATATCCTAATATAAATACATTATGCATCTTATTTTGTGGTGGGTCTGAAATCCTTAAAAATATGAAACAATTACAAACGTTTTTTTGTAAACATGCAAAAGATAACAATTGTGCAAGATTAGAAATTATAGGTAGAAAAGGTTGGATAAAAGCTATTAAAAAAGACAAGTTAAAATTACAGCATACAGGATATTTTTATGAAATGGCTACTTAAATTATTACCTAATAGATTTAAAATATATTTATACGAAATTTTGTATAGAGATATAGCTGATCAGGGAGAGTATGAGGATTGTGAATTAGCTCACGTTAATCCTTATGAAGTAAAAATCCTTAAACAAATCGGTGGACGAGGTAGACTAAATAAAGCAACTGGACTAAAAGGTTATTTTGGAGGTGGTGGATCACCTGCTCCTGCTCCTGCTCCAGCATCAGGTGGTACATCAACTACGATTACAAGAGAGGCTCCTGAAATCGAAGCAAGAAAATTAGCCTTGTATGATGAAAGTATAAATTTAGCGAAACAACCAGTTGAAGTGCCAGCTTATCAAACTGCTGGACCTAGTCCTTTAGAAATGCAAGGCTTTGGTATGGTAACACCGGGGGTAGGCCAAGAGTATCTAACACAAGGTATCTCTGCTTTAGGTAGAGCAGGTGATGTAGCAAGAGGTATGCCTAACATAGATGCTTTTATGAACCCTTATGAGAGATACACAATTGATGAAATTAANAGACAAGCTGCTATGAGGGAAAACGAAATTTCTGCNCAAGCAGTAGGTTCTGGTGCTTTTGGTGGAGGTAGAGAGGGAATACAACAAGCTGAATCAGAAAGAGCAAGATTAGCAACTATTGGTCAATTAAGAGCTCAAGGCTTTAATCAAGCGTTAGGAGCAGCACAGGCTCAACAACAATTTCAAACACAAGCAGAAATGCAACAAGCACAAAATTTAGCTGGAGCAGCGACTCAGGCACAAGCGATGGCACAAAGAGATATTGGTAGTGCTTTACAAGCTGGTGCTATACAAAGAGATATAGCTCAAAGAGGTCTGACTGCTGAAAGACAAACAGAAGTTGCAAGAGCTTATGAGCCATTTCAAAGAATAGAATTTCAAAAAGGCATTATGACTGCCTTACCAACAGCTGCATCTCAAGTGACAGCAGGTACTGGTCCTGGAGTTAACCCTTTTGCACAAGCAGCTGGTGCTGGAGTTGGTGCTTATCAAGCATATGACTTATTGTCGAAGGGTAAATTAACATAATGGCTAGCGTATTAAATAGAAAATTATTTAGGCATAAAGCACAAATAAAACATAAAAAAGTACCTAAACATTTATTGGGGACAGCTGTTAATTTTGGTTTACCTTATTTAACTGGATTGGGGGTTGGTGCTATGCGATCTGGTTTGGGACGTTCCGTTGCTCCTGTAGTAAGTAAGATTAAATCTGGTGCGTCTAATGTGGCTGGTCAAATATCTCAAAGAACACCAAATATTTTAAAAGATAATATGTTATATAGAGGTGGTAAAAAAGGTCTTGGAGCTTTGGAACTTGGTGCAGCGCCATACTTTGCAGGTAGTGGTGCTATGAACTTTATGCAAGGTGATTATGAAGAGGCTTTACAAGATTTTGG
>FUFK010056888.1_pt1 | contig 11902 bp, 10 predicted proteins | sample 1021851 | NCBI WGS metagenome assembly FUFK01 (sample SAMEA51879418, study PRJEB19060) | metagenome
CCGAAAATTTCGCTTTATACAAATTTTGAGAGTTGTCCACATAATTCATTCCAACAACATTCTATCAACCCTGAATTTCAAGCATTTCGCTGAAAATCCCTCAACCCATACCGAACCGGGCTTCTCCCAGGATATGGGTCCCAAAACATCTCCATAACTGTCCANTTTCACCTCCCATTCATTATTTTCAGGAACNTGAAATTCAACAGGACGTTCGAAGCAATTCACCAGAAAACGAAATTCCGTTTCAGGTGATTGTTGATTGAGAACCTGCCAATGCAGGGTACGGACGTATTCTTCCAAGGACTCCTNTTCNCCNATTGCATTAAACCATCGATAGTGGCTGGTTTCAGAAAACAGAAATCCGAAGTTCTTCTTGCGGAATTCAATCAAAGAGCCGACATATTCCACCAGTTCTGAGTTACGTTCCGCCAGGGTCCAGTCAACCCAGGTTAAAGGAGAATCATGACAGTAGGCATTGTTATTTCCCAATTGGGTCCGCAACATTTCATCTCCTGCAAGGATCATTGGGATCCCATTTGAAACCTGAAGAAGAAAATGCATCAGCCTAATTTTCCTTCGTCGTAATTCCAGGACTTCTGCATCTTGAGTCGGACCTTCAACCCCGCAATTGAATGAGAACTCAGAATGATGGCCATCCCTGTTTTCTTCACCGTTTTCGAGATTGTGCTTGTGGTTGTAACTGACCAGGTCATTGAGAGTCATGCCATCGTGGGAGGTGATGAAATTAATGCTGAACTCCCGGCCTTTTTCNGTCGANCCAAATNTTCCCGGGCTTCCAAGNATGGCTTCTTTCAANGCCGTCATTTGCCCCTCATCTCCTCTCACCGCCTTTCGGACCGTGTCCCGGAAAAAATCATTCCACTCAGCCCAGCCCGCATTTTTTGAGGGATACCCGAGACGGTATCCTCCAACNGCATCCCAGGGTTCGGCGATCATTTTGATTCCAGCCAGTTCCGGATCGTTTTTNAACTCCCACAGTAATTCCGAACCTTGGTGAAAATTCCCATTTGGATCACGTTCCAGGATACTTGCCAAATCAAAGCGGAAACCGTCTACCCCAAGATTCTGAGCCCAATAAACAAGGGAATCCCGAATCATCCTCCGTGCTCCTGGACCCGCGCATTTGAATGTATTTCCGCATCCGGAAAAATTCAGGAATTCTCCATCCTTGCTCAACAGATACCAGTCTTCCCGGCCCAGTAATTTGAAGTGTTCCGCAGGTCCGGAGTCGTCCAGTTCTGCGGTGTGATTGAAAACCACATCCAGCCAGACTTCGATTCCTGCTTGATGAAAGGCATCCACCATCCGACGGAATTCGATCTCGGGATTGTTGAAATCCTTGGCGTAACTCTGTTTTGGAACTTGAAACAGGATGGGGGAGTATCCCCAGTAATTGAGAAGCCGGTTTCCAGAATCAGGATGCCGGAGGGGATTCTCGTTTTCATCAAATTCAAAAACCGGCAGCAACTCTACTACGTTGATCCCTAGTTTTTTCAGATGGGGTATTGTTTCANTCAANGCCTTGAAGGTCCCCTTTGCTGCCTGCCGATCCATTCCTTCATGAGCGAGCCTCGTCATGCCCCGGACATGACATTCGTAAATAATGCATTCGCTCAAATTGATTTCAGGNCGATTGGGACGAAGAACAGGTNCTTGTGGCTTGATTACTGCCAGCCGGCGTAATCCCTGAAAATGAGACCCAGGCGAACGGTTTATCTGCTGGAGTTTGTAAGAATCCGGTTCGATCTGAAAACAAACAGGACGATTCCAGTATTCTCCTCCGGCACAAACTCTGCTGAATGGATCGAGCACCCAATTCGACTGATCATCCTTTTTTTCTAACTGAATCGCATAGGCCAATCTATTGGGGAGATTGCATCCGGGATCAAATTGAATCTTCCATCCCCACCAATTTCCAAAACAAAAACTCTGATGATCGAGCCTGATGTGTAACCACGGCTCCCCCATGAATCCTGGGTAGGCCTCTGCCTCCCATTCATAAAATACATAAGTGAGATGGAGCGCATCTCGCGCCTGAAGACCAAAGCTCAACTGCCGATCAGTCCAACGACCTCCAGGACGTGCTTCGGGATCCGCATTAAGATGGAANACTGGAGCAGATGCAGGGTTTTCAGATTTCTGCAGATTCACTGAACCCTATGAAGAAGCAGAAGATTTTCAGGATTTTAAGAATAAAACCGCTGATGAATGGAGAGAAATAATGCTATTCCGGAAACTTACATCAAGCCGGGAATGTTCTCAGGAAACCGCTCTTGTATTCCTGGCCTGCAACCTGGATCGGTAGAAAAAGAAGCCGATGATTCCGACAATCAATGGAACAGCGAGCATGTTGATAACCGTCAGCCGTGTTCCCAGACTTTCGATGTCCTGCCTGAGGACTTTCCTAACCTCTCTAAGCTTTTTCCTGGTCTGCCGTTCTTCGCCTCGAAATCGTTTGATTTCGGCCTGCATTTCAGGAGGAAGAATGACTTCGGTCTCACCTTTTTTACCTGCCGATTCAAGCAGGGTGTCGAGCTGGTTTTGAACCTGCTTCAGAGTTTCCTGGAGACGGGACTCTTCGTCCTGGAATTTCATCTGCGCTTCGACCTGCATCGCCTGCAATCTGGTGAAGGGCCGGGCAGATTGTCCCCGGGAACGGATGCTCATCAACGCNTCATTTCCNGAAAGATGTTCCACCGCNTTCAGCATCAGGTTCAAATTATCATTTGCAGGCTGAATGATTCTCTGCCCAAGAAAATTCATCTTCTGCACGGAAAAATCATCACTGATGAAATCAATATCACTGAACACCATGACCGAGGTTGCTTCCTGAGCAGCATTCAAATGTTCATGATTCAGAGGCTGTTGAGGTTCGGGTTGCTCTTCTCCCTCNTTTTTCTCNGCCGGGGGACGACCTCCCGGAAATGCTGTTTCAAATTTACCTGAGACCCTGGCAATCAGGGATTTGCTTTGATTATCCGGTTTCAGGTCACGACTGATCTGGTTCGGTTGGACAAAACGGAGCATGAAAGCATCAAGAATTCCACTNTTGTCGGAAAGGGAAAGAAGCGGCGTGTATTCGTGTTTACTGTCCTTGGCTTTGGAGAGCGCACCGGCTTCGACAAACAGAACGTTTTCCAACTGAGACGTCACCGGGTGAGTCTGATCCAAAGCCTGGGCATTGAATGACATCCACATCGGGAAGCGCATCACCCCGCTGCCGGTATTGACCGGGGTACCGAAGGTNGGATCTCCACTGACTTTGGACACATCATAATCAACCCCCCATTTCTCAAACAGTTTCGGAAGGTTGCTCGCAATCTGGGGTTGTCTTCCCATCTGGTTCATCGGTGATGCCAGGTCAGCCCTTCCGTTCGGATCAACCATGACAATGGTTTTCCCACCGCGAAGCACAAACTGATCGATAGCATAAACCAAACTGTCACTGAATTCCTTGGGGTGCATGACCAGCAACAAACCTATGTCGTCGGCAATCTCCTCGGTATCCAACGGCAGATTAACCACTTCCATGGTCTTTTCCATCTCTCCCAGAAATACCCATTTTTCTGCCGGTCTTTGTCCGGGAATCATACTGCGCCCCCCGCTCAGATTCAGCGTGGAGAGGATTCCTATTTTCGGACGCTCGGTTTGACTGACTTTNTANATCGCTTGGGTCAGATCATACTCTAAAAATCTTTCCCGCCTGGGATCGAAAAAAGGTAAGGTCATCTCCTGATCGAGCATCAGGACGACAGCACCGAAATACAATCTGCTTCCCTGAGGAAGGGTAACGGCATTGATCCCATAACGTTCCGCCCATTCCTCTTCTTCGGTATCCGGTTTGGGATCAAANGNTTCCAGAGTGATTCGTCCTGAAGANAGGTTTTCATACTCTTCCAGGACTTCACGCACCCGTTCTGCATAATTTTTAATGTAGGGAGGCAGTTCTTCACTGCTGGCGGAAAAGTAGTATTTGATGCGAAGCGGATCTTTTAACCCTGAGAGAATGGAACGCGACCCCTCTGAAATGGTGTAGAGCTTTTCCGCGGTCATATCTGCTCGCATCGGCAGGTAATAGGCCACCACATTGACCGCAATCAAGCAGATAAAAAGAAGCAGGATGCTTAAGGATGAATAAGACCAGTTACGAGACATAAGATAAATTCAATCTGGATTGAAATGGTATCGAATGATTGCTTCCGGAATCAGGAACCTTTTTTGGATTCAAGCACAACAACGTTGGTCATCAGCATGAAAATGATGATCGAGAGGAAATAAACGATATCTCTGAAATCGACCACCCCTCTCCGGATCGCATCAAAATGAGTGGTAAAACTGAACTGACTGATCACATCGGTAAGCCACACCGGGAACACCGCGTTCAGCATTTCGGACATCACTCCCCACCCCAAAAGAACCAAAATAAGACAGATGTTGACACTGATGATAAAACTGATGACCTGATTTTTGGTTAAGGCGGAGGTAAAGCTCGCAATCGCCAAATATGCCCCAGCCATCAATAAACTCCCGAGGTATCCTGTGATGATTGGGCCGTTGTCTGGAAATCCGAGAAAATGAACCGTGATGATCATTGGAAAGGTCAACACCAAGGCAACCGCAATGAAAGCCCATCCTGCCAGGAANTTGCCGAACACGGTAACACTGGTTCGGACCGGGAGGGTCAGCAACAATTCACCGGTTCCCGAACGTCGTTCTTCTGCCCAAAGCCGCATTCCCACTGCAGGGATCAGGAACAGATAAAGCCAGGGGTGAAAAAGAAAGGAATTTTCAAGGCTTGCCTGGTTCGAGTTGTAGAAATTCCCGAGAAGAAACGTACACCCGGCATTGGCTGCCAGAAAAATGATGATGAAGACGTAGGCTACCGGAGACCTGAAATAGGCCAGCAGTTCACGTTTAAAAATTGGAAAAAGACCTTTCATACCTTCCCCTGCTTAATTTCCAAGGGTCAATTTGCGGAAAACCTCATCGAGTCTTCCTCGTTCCACAAAAAACTGTTCAATGGACATTTTCTTTTTCTTTAAAAACTTCTCGAGCTCACTGGAAATCGATTCGCGGTCTTTAGGAAAGACCCGGACCGTAATCGCACCATTCGGCATATCTTCAAGACGTTCCACCGAATAGACCTGTTCCAGACCGTTGAGGTCTTCCANCAACGTTTCTGCATTGACTCCAGACACACTTAGCGTGATCGCATTCCGGTAAATGGATTGTGATAATAGCTCATCGGGGGTCCCCAGTCCTACCAGACGGCCTTCCGAAATGATCAATGCGCGAGTGCAGACCGCCTCGACTTCTTCGAGGATGTGGGTGGAAACAAGAATCGTCCGTTCTTCACTCATCCTGCGGATCAATTCCCGCACCTCATGCTTCTGATTCGGATCAAGTCCATCAGTAGGTTCATCAAGAATCAAAACAGGTGGATCGTGAATGAGTGCCTGGGCAAGGCAGGTTCTCTGCCGGAATCCCTTGGAAAGGGTATCGATGATTTGNTTGCGGGCTTCCTGGAGTGAGGTCAATTCCAAAACCCGACCGACCCTTCTTCTTAATTCGGAACCNGTATATCCTCTGACTTCGCCGATGAAACTGAGAAATTCTTCCACCTGCATTTCGTTGTAAGACGGTGCACTTTCTGGTAAATATCCGATCTGTTCCTGCACCTGTAGTCTTTGGCTGTTGATGCTGAAGCCATTGACTTCCGCATTCCCCGAAGTCGGAGGCAGATAACAAGTCAGCATCTTCATGGTGGTTGATTTCCCGGCACCGTTAGGCCCGAGAAAACCTACAACTTCCCCGCGTTGTACTTCGAATGAAATTTCATCCACGGCCTGAAACTGGCCAAACTGTTTNCTGAGTGCGTCGACGACTATCATGACGGCAAAAGGGTCGAAGATATTGAAATAAAACGACTTAATTTTATAGAAACTTCATCCAAGGATTTCAAGATCAAAGATGAAATTATACTGAGTAAATGGAATGACTGGAAGAATATTGGGGTGGAATACAAGTCCGGAAGATCAACCCAGCCAGCGCTTTCGCCTGCGGTAATGTTTCACATCTCTGAAACTGGCACGACCTTCGGCACCTACACCAAGATAGAATTCCTTGACGTCTTCATTGTTTTTCAGGTCTTCCGCAGTTCCATCCATCACCACCCTTCCGTTTTCAAGAATGTAACCGTAGGTAGCGTATTTCAGTGCGATGTTCGTGTTCTGTTCTGCCAGAAGAAAACTGACGCCTTCTTTCTGATTAAGATCCTTGACGATTTCAAAGATTTCCTCAACCAGTTGGGGAGCAAGACCCATCGATGGTTCGTCGAGTAAAATCATTTTCGGACGTGACATGAGTGCCCTGCCGATGGCCATCATCTGTTGCTCTCCGCCGGAAGTGTAACCTGCCTGACTGCTTCTCCGTTCCTTGAGGCGGGGAAAATAGTGATAAACCTGCTCAAGATCGCGCCGAATCCCGGAACGACCGTCACGCCGGGTATAGGCCCCGGTAAGCAGGTTCTCTTCTGTGGTCAGATGCTCAAACACATGCCGGCCTTCCATCACCTGGATGCAGCCCATCTTCACCAATTCATTCGGAGTCAAGGAATGAACCGCCTGCCCCTCAAACTCGATACTGCCCTTGGTGACNTCACCCCGTTCCGCCTGAAGAAGATTCGAGATCGCCTTCAATGTCGTGGTCTTGCCTGCNCCGTTGGCNCCTAACAGAGCAACCACGCCATCCTTATCAACCGTTAAGGATACTCCTTTTAAAACAAGAATGACGTGATCATAAATAACCTCGATATTATTAATTTCTAACAAAATTGTTTTTGAAATTTAATTACAAGGTATGTTGTTTCTTCCTGGCCAAGGAGAATTGCTTTCTGCATATTTATTTGCAGCCTCTTCAAGCATTGGCCTAACGACATCGTTCATTGGAGCAATAAGATTTGTTATTGGCTCAAACTCTTTTCCATTCCATTCAAGTACCCATGCTGGATGGTGGCCACTATGATCTTCACATGAAGTTTTTATAGGATAACCCATTCCTTTCATACCCAATTCTTCAAGTCTTGCTTCCGTTATATTGAGATTTTCNAATCCCCATCTAACTTGTTCCGCATTAACTTTTGAAGTGTTGAAATGTTTTTGAGCAGTCCTGATTGCTTCAGCTTGCATCATACTGATGATTATCCCTCTCGTGTAAAAATTCCTGTAAATCGTATCAGCATTTTTAATTTTGGATAATCCCTTATCGATTACATATTTCTTGATATCATCAATAACTGGATACTTCCCTGGTATATTCCAACTTAGTGCTTTGTAACCTTTAGCTTTTTGCCCAGCGACCATTAAGTCATCATCATGTCCTGACCACCAAATGCCAATGAACCTGTTCATATCAAATCTGGTTTTTACAGCTTCATTAATTGCTCCCGGATTCATTGCNCCCCATCCCCACATCATCACATAATCAGGCTTCTCTCTTCTTATTTGAAGCCACTGTGCTGATTGATTTTGCATTTCCTTGAGACCNACAGGAATAGGAATNAATTCATATCCATATACTTTTGATAAATCTTTGAACAAAGGGATAGGCTCTTTCCCGTATGGATGGTCTAGGTGAAGCAAAACAAGCTTTTTCCCCTTGAGTCCTCTCATGTCGTANCCACCAATGTACTTNAATATGATAGATGCTCCATCCCAGTAAGTTGCTGGAAAGTTAAAAACCCAGGGAAAAGTATTTCCATCTGCAGCCGCAGAGAGTCCATAGGCCGTTGAAAGGACTGGTATTCTATCAACACCAGCTTTGGGAATTACTTGAAGGGTTATGCCCGTAGACCATGGGTGAACCGTCAAAATATTATCACCNTTAAGTTTTGAATANCATTCAACACCNTTATCTGTGCTGTAACCAGTCTCACACTCAATCATGTTGTATTTTTGACCACCAATTCCACCATCCCTTTCATTTAACATATTTGCATAATCCAGCATTCCATCCATCAAAGGAATTCCTGTTGTTGCAAAAGGTCCTGTTCTGTAACTTAAATTTAGAACGTTTAAGTCTGCATAAGCAAANGACGAGGTTGTCAACAAAACACTTGATAATAAGATTTTTATGAGTTTTTTCATAATTCATCCTTTTTTAAAATTAAAATTATCCTCCTAATCAATGAGGAAAGGGCCACAACCTAAGTTTTTCCCTACCTATTGACCACAATCTAGACAAACCATGTGGTTCAATAATAAGGATGGCAATAATTAAACTGCCAATAATAATGAGATTAACATGTTCTACAGTTTCTGAAGCAACTGCCAANCCCATAAATTGTGGTACAACATTAATCAATACTGGTAATACCACAATGAAAAAAGCTCCAAAAAAAGCTCCTAAAACACTACCAAGACCACCAATGATTACCATAAACAAAATCCTAAAGGANAAACCTATATCAAAAAGATTTGCTTCAGCAGCACCTTTCCAAAAAAACACCAGCATTGCCCCCGAAACTCCAATAATGTAAGAACTAATAGCAAATGCAGATATTTTTGCATGCAATATATTAATTCCAATTATTTCTGAAGAAATGTCATTATCTCGAACTGACTGCCAGACTCTACCAAATCGTCCCCTAATTAAATTGATAGTAATTAATGTCATCAAAGAACAAATAATGAGGACGATATAATATTTTGTGATTGAACTCGCCGATGGCCCTGTTACAACAAAATTAAATGAGGTTGAAGTTGGAACTTCAATGGCTCCAGAATTATTATAATTATAAAGCCATGCAACTTTTTCAAAAATCCAAATTAAAAAAAATTGTGCTGCTAATGTTGCGATCGCCAAGTAAAAGCCTTTGATCTTTAAACTTGGCAATCCGAATAGCACTCCAATAATTGAGGAAAATAATCCTGATAATAAGACGATTATTAAAATATTCACTTCAGGGAAGTACGTAACTAATTTATAACAACTGTATGCCCCTACCCCCATGAAAGCACCTGTGCCTAATGAAATCTGGCCGGCATATCCGGTCAAAATATTTAAACCAAGTGCAGCAGTTGAATAAATGACAAACGGTATCAAAATAGCCTGGAAAGTAAATTCTGAAACCGATAAAGGAAGAACCAACCAAAATAAAAATATTATAATAGAAACAAGTATTTTATCTTGGTAAACAGAAATAAATTGATTATCAGCCTGATAACTTGTTTTAAAATCTCCAGACTCTCTATAATACATCTTTAGACTCTTTCAATAATTTTTTCACCAAACAAACCTTGAGGTTTAAAAATCAAAATTATTAATGCAAGCATAAATGCAAACCATGTCTCTGTATTTCCTCCCAACAATGGTTGCCCCCAGTAAATTTCAAATATTTTTTCTAAAACTCCGATGAGGACACCACCAATAATAGCACCTTTAACGGAAGTCAATCCACCCAACATCAATACTGGTAAAGCCTTATAAGCTATGACTTCTAATGCGAAGGAAACACCAGCTCTTGCACCCCAAACGACACCTGTGGCTAAAGCAATAATTCCTGAAATAAACCATACAACAAACCAAATGCTACTCAAATGAATACCTACTGAAAGAGCTGCTTGATGATCATCAGCTACTGCTCTAACAGCCCTACCCATTTTAGTAAAATTATGAAAACAAGTTAGTATCAAAACCAAACTGATTGCGACAACTACTGTTGTTAAGTCCAACTGCTGGATGATTAAGATATCGTCAAAAAGATCAATTACCCACGAATCTTGAGGTAAACCCAATTCGTTTGTAATCATAATTTTATTTTCACCACCAAAAATAAATTCCCCTAAACCTATCAAAAAATAAGTTATTCCTATTGTTGCCATNAATAAAATAATATCTGGCTGGTTGACNAGTTTACTTAGCACTACTCTTTCTATGCTATAGGCTATCAAAGCCATAATAATTAATGTCAAAATTAAAGCAACATAAGGATGAATACCATAAGCATGAAGTCCAACTAATGTGAGCGCTGAAAAAACCACTAATATCCCTTGCGCAAAATTAAAAATTCCTGATGCTTTAAAAATTAACACAAAACCTAAAGCGATTAACGAATACAATACTCCCGAGACAAAACCCTCCCATAAGGTTTGAATGAATAGGGCTGGCATTTCAACCATATCAAGCCATGGTTGAATTANAATATTTTCTAAAATCATTTAAATTTGGTTAATTGTTTCCTAAATAAGCATCAATCACGGTTTGATTGGACCTAACTTCATCGGGGGTGCCATCGGCAATTTTGCGTCCGTAATCCAACACCACCACACGTTCAGAGAGATCCATCACCACTCCCATGTCATGTTCGATGAGGACGATGGTGGTTCCATACTGCTCATTGATATCAAGGACAAAGCGGCACATGTCCTGTTTCTCCTCGAGGTTCATTCCCGCCATCGGTTCATCCAGCAATAGCAGGTCCGGTTCCATGGCCAGGGCTCTTCCCAGTTCAACCCGTTTTTGCAGCCCGTAGGGTAGACGGCCGACCGGAGTTTTCCGGATCGACTGGATTTCGAGAAAATCGATGATTTTTTCCGCTTCAAGCCGATGCCGCATTTCCTCATCCCTGGCCGGTCCGTAATAGAGTGCCTGCCAGAAAAGGTTTTTTTTCATTTTGAGGTTCCTGCCCGCCATGATGTTGTTCAAAGTCGACATTCCTTTAAACAGGGCGACATTCTGGAAAGTCCTGGCAATCCCCTGAACCGCGGCTTCGTGGGGACGCATCTGCTTTCGATGGAGTCCCTTGAAATGAATCTGACCCTGCTGAGGATGGTAGAATCCGTTGATCACATTCAGCATGGACGTCTTGCCTGCACCGTTCGGCCCGATGATCGCCGTGATCTGCTTTTCTTCCACAGAAAAACTAACATCCTGGAGGGCTTTCACCCCCCCGAAGGAGAGGCTGATCTGGTCCACTTCCAGTAGGGTGTTTCCCGATGGAGAAGTGGGTTGGAGGTTATCTGGGGCCAAGGTAGCGTTCATGGAACTGGTTTATGACTATTTTGACTTGTTTCAGGCAGCCTTGGCATGGACGGGTGTATTGATTTTTTGCAAATTCATGATTCTTAAATCCGCTTCGACCGTTCCTTTTCTTCCGTCCTCGAAGGTCATTTCGGTTTCGATACTGCAGTGTGTTTTCGATTCATCATGGAGGGCATCGATCAGCGTGCCCTCGTGGTTCGACTGGACGTGACGCAGCTCTGCGCCTCGCTCGGCGGCGATGGCGGTGAGCTCGGCGACGATGTCGTCGAGCGTGTCGGTGCCGTAGACCTCGGGCTCGCGCGTGCCGAGGAGGTTCAGGTTCGGTCCGTTGAGCACGAGGATCTGCAGTGCCATGCCTGAACAGTACGAGGAATTGGCGAGCTACCGCGTGACGTTCTCGCCTACGGTCGCGACATGGAACCCGAGTTGCACGTCGACGACGTCGCCCGGGCAGCCGAGCGGCTCGCCGGTATCGCCAACATCACCCCCGAACTCACCAGCCGAACCCTTGATGAGCGCTTCGACGCACATCTCCGGATCAAGGCCGAGTGCTTCCAGCGCACCGGTTCGTTCAAGTTCCGTGGCGCCTTCAACGCCATTGCCTCGCTCCCTCCTGATGAACGCGCTCGCGGTGTGGTGACCTACTCCTCAGGCAACCACGGACAGGCGATCGCGCTTGCCGCTGCGTTGCACGACATTCCGGCGGTGATCGTGATGCCCGATGACGCTCCGGCGGTGAAGCGTGCGGCGACGGTCGGCTACGGCGCCGACGTCATCTCCTATGACCGCTACACGGAGCGCCGGGAGGACATCGGGGAACGACTCGGCGAGCAGCGAG
>FUFK010076800.1_pt1 | contig 11901 bp, 13 predicted proteins | sample 1021851 | NCBI WGS metagenome assembly FUFK01 (sample SAMEA51879418, study PRJEB19060) | metagenome
ATTTGAGTTCCTGGTTTTGCTTTCAAGAAAGTTTCTGTAACCTGAAAATCCTAATTTCTATGTAACTAGGTGTTCTCGGTTTTGTTCAACAAGTCATCAAGGGTAGTGGTTTGGTCGCTGTCTTTTTCTTCACTATCATCTTCGTCATCATCATTTTCAGATTTCTGCCCAAGAAGCTCTTTATTCTGTGTTTCTAAATGACGAACCAAGCTCGTCAACCGTTTCAACTGATGAGCGTGTGTGTCTACGTATTGCTTTTGTCGCTCGGTTTCACCCAGAACCTGCATCAAAAGGCCTCCTAAAATAAAGAGACCAATTCCCAAAAGTACAACAGCCCATTCCAGCCAATCAAATTGTGTCATATTTTTCAAAAACCCNAGTTGAATGCCNATTTATATTANTCTCTTTANAGAACTTGAGTTAATCCCCACAATAGATATAAACCAACAAGCACTGTCATGATAGCTTCAAAGCGTGTGATTTCAAATCCAGCTANTGAAAAAAANGGTTTAGTCTTTTGTTTTTCCTCTTTTACTTTAATGAAAGATTTTAAGCCTAAAGCCCTGGCAATACGGTTGGCACCAGCCCATAATGCCACAAGTCCTATACATAAAATGATTAGTTTGCCTATCATGAATTTTGTCAGCTCACTTACACAATTATTGAGTTTTGGATTCAAAAAGTGTGCGTGCTGCAGTCACTCGCTCTGTATTGTTTTCAGCAATTGTTCCGTTTGGCATAAATAGTGAATTTTCAAATCCCACACGCACTTTCCCGCCAAGTGACACAGCCTTTTGAAGGCAGATTTGTTCCTGTTCGGCAAATGCGCAGATGGCCCATTCCGGAGACAGCTTCAGATTTTTCAATTTCTCTAAAAAGTGTTCTATCAGTTCAGGTTTGCTGACCCGTCCTGAATAATGTCCTATTGTGAAAAGACACCAGATATCATCTTCTGGCAAACCTGCCTTGTCGATAATTTGCCGCACGATGTCTAAATGATCTGGAAAATAGCAGATATGTTGAATGCGTGTTCCAGCCTCATAAAGGGTTTTATATAGCTTGATATCATCCGAGGTCGGCTGACCATTGGGAATCATTTCAATTATCCCAATTGAAATTCCTGGTGGCATAACCTCATAAGCGAGGGCGCGCATATCTTCAGGACTGTAGCGTCCCACACTCTCAGTTGTAATTTGAAGATGCATTTCTGGGACGGCAATAGCCAGCTCAGCAAGGGCTTCTATATAAAGGCCAGCGTCAAGAATATGTTGTTGTTCATTATCGCGAACATGAAAATGCATCGCACCTGCGCCCGCTTCATAACACGATGCGGCTGTGGTAACGATTTGCTCGATTGTAACGGGTATAGCCGGATGGTCTGCTATTGTGCGGCGTGCCCCGTTTGGGGCAACCATTATTTGCGGNAGTATTNNGGGCTTTGNGAAGGCCATCTTGGCTTNATCCATGTCAAAANAACATCACTGNANNTACTCTAGCTGTCCTCTGTAAGCGCGTCCATAGTGCAGACATCTTGTCCTTCAGGTTGGTCCATCTGTCTTAATAGATGCGGTCTTGTTTCCTCAGGTATGACGCGGTAATATTTTCCAAACATCGCTCCAAAATTGGTCGTGCAAAGAAGAATGTCAGTTCCTCAGGTAAAGGGTTTTTTTGACCCTAATAGTCATACAATCAGCTATGTGGTCTTTGATCAGGATAGCAAACAGAGTGCTGTAATCGATTCCGTTCTTGATTTTGATTATGCGTCAGGGGCAATTAGCTATGACATGGCAGATCAGATTTTAGCTTATNTTCAGAAACTTGGCCTTGATGTTGTCTGGCATATTGAAACGCATGTTCATGCTGACCACTTATCTGCGGCTCCATATTTGCAGGACAAGGTCGGNGGACAGCTGATGATTTCAAGAGAAATTACAGAGGTGCAGAAAATTTTTGGCAAGGTTTTCAATGCTGGCACTGAGTTTGAGCGTGATGGCAGTCAATTTGATAGACTTCTGGATGATAATGACAGCTATCAACTTGGGCACTTTTCTGGACGGGCTATTCACACGCCGGGTCACACTCCAGCTTGTATGGCCCACATAATTGGGGATGCAGTTTTTGTTGGGGATACATTATTTATGCCTGACGGTGGGACGGCCCGCGCTGATTTTCCAGGTGGCGATGCNCGGATATTGTATCGTTCAATTCAAAAAATTCTTGCTTTNCCTGATACAACACGNNTGTTTGTGTGTCATGACTATATGCCAGACGGCCGAAAGGTAGCTTGGCAAACAACAGTGGGGGAACAGAGGCAAAAAAATATCCATATTGGAGGCAATATCAGTGAAGATGATTTTGCTGCAATGCGTGAGGCACGTGATGCGAGCCTGTCTATGCCCCGTCTGATTATACCCTCTATTCAGGTGAATATGCGTGCTGGCAATATGCCGCCAAGCGAAGAGAACGGCGAGATTTATTTGAAAGTCCCGGTGTCTGGATTAAAAGGGTGAGGCATGCAAATTAACTGGGTTGAATTTCCCCTTGAGCTTTCTCTTTTGAGCGGGATGCTGATTGTTGTAGCCGCGTTGCTACTTATGTTGGCCAATGGGCGTGTAATGGGCGTGAGTAGCATTTTTGGTGGCCTTCTAGGCAAGGCAGAAACAAAAAACTGGCGTTTGGCATTTATTGCTGGGTCTTTTTTAGCCATCATGTTGACGAGCTTACAGCTTGGGTCTGTGCTGAAAGTAAAGTTGTGATCAAAGCTCAGCTAAAGCGCACATTCACAAAGCCTTTGCCGCTCTTTCTCTTGTGGTTATTTGGCATGTATTTTCCTTTTGATCACACNGGAGCGGCNATGGCCGCCAACCCTGTTTGCAAGGTAGAGGCAAAAGTATGTGCATGGACAGATAAAATTGTTGGNGTCAAAACCCCAAATATGGTTGCGTCTGGTTTTCAAATCTCACCAGATTTGATTGTCACCAACCGTCATGTTGCTGAAGACCATCTTCGAGTTTTGGTCCGCAATGCCGAGGGCAAAGTTCAATCTGCTGTATCATTACCGCATGATTTTCCAGCAGACTTGGTCCTTCTTCGCATAGAGGATAGCCAGCCAGATTTAAATTTTAAAATTGAACTCACCCAGCAGAAATCAGAAAAGCTTTATGTTGTGGCGTTTGATCAAGGCCGTAATGGGCCTCGCATTTATACACCTGGAGCATTTGCACATTATCCTGATACAGCCACCTTACCACAGGCCCGTATTCACACTGATGCGCGAGCTTTGCCAGGAAACAGCGGCGGTGCGGTCGTGGATGAACATGGTCGGTTGTTGGGTGTTCTAGCTTCTGGCGATGGCAAGTTGAGCGAGGTAATTCCAGCGGAACATATCAATGCGGTNATGCGCCAAACAGATAATAAGCATCAGGCTGNCTTCTTAGAGCAGGCAAAAGCTCTTCGCATCTGCGCGGACACTCTTTATTTTGCGACGCAAATCCCCCGCGATCCCCCGGTGCCTTTGGTCAGCAAAATAAATTCAAACTGCAAAAAGGCGAGAAATAAACAGCTTTACGATCAGGCAGGGCAGTTGTTTGGAAAATGGTGGATGTTTGATGAATCAGAAAAGTTTTTGCTGCGCAGTCAGAAATTAGATCCAGACAGTCCAAACACGCTGATGTCCCTTGCTGTGACTTATCATCTAAACAGAACACCAGAAAAAGAACTACCGGTCTTAAAACGTTATCTGCAGATAAACCCATCTAATCCTCAAGCGCTAAGACTGGGAATCCAGACAGCTGGAATGCTAAAAGACAAAGAATTTGCAGATGAGGTTCTTGCGCTTATGCGTGTGCATAATCCAGCCGCATTGCCACTTGCTGAATCTTTTGTAAAAGAAGCTTTTGCCGACTAAAAACCAAAATCATCTGTTGGATCAGGTATCCAGCCAAAAGCACTTATATTCCCTTGTCCACTGATTGCTCGTTTTTGCAGAAAACTGATTATCTGCTGAGTGTCCGCGTCAGGATTTGCCCGCAGATATCGGACAGCAAGGGCGGCTACACGCGGCGCTGCATAGCTAGTTCCACCTGTAGTGGTGCGCACGCCTCTGTGATCAGTAACGGATACTTGTTCAGCAGGGACAAAGATATCGACATGCTGTGAGCCCGTGTTTGAAGCTGCCCCAGGGCGGCCAAAATGATCTGATGAGCTTACAACAAATAGATTATCCAATGATAGCGCAGCAGGATAGACTGGNTGTTCATCAATNTTGCGACCGTTATTACCAGCCGATACTACAAACAAAACAGATGGGGAGTTTTGAGCTGCTGTGGCAAAACAGGTCCAGTCATCAATGTTGTTGGACCCCATCGAAATATTCATGACGCGCACACCAGCATTAACAGCATGGTTAATCAGCTCTTTATACCGACACATATTTATAGCTGGAAAGCGGTAGACGGCGATTGCCTCACCTGGTGCTTCAGCAGCTAAAACACTAAATACAGTGGTACCGTGATGAAACGGATAATAGGGATTTTGGCGGGGGTCACTATCAAAGGGCCGTTCATCCANATCCCAAAAATCATAGCCTAAAAGATTGCCATTAGCAGTTCTGGCGATATGGGGCTGAATCTCTGGCAGCAGATAATTTACTCCTGTATCTGCAATTGCCAATAAAGGGTTCTTTTTCTCTACTGCCTGATAAACATNTGGAACTGCTGGATTTACAACATCCTCTGCCGTAACTGTTACCAAGTCAGGTCCCAGAGTTTGTAGCGATAACAGNTTGCCAGCTCTATCATAGACTGCCTGTCTTGCTTGTGTGATTTTACAAGGTTGCTGCAAACGCACCATAAGCTGCAGCTTGTTCTCTTTGTCCCGAATGTCAACTACGGCGACAGACCAGTTGTCTATATTGGGACGAAAGCGGAAATAAATCTGCTGGTCTTTTTGTTCATCCTTTTTCAGATAACCGCCAGGGATTTTGGTTCTTTTGCCGTCAGACTCCAGATACCTACAGATAGTTTCTGGTGTGCTAGCAGCTGCAAAACAAGGCTGAATTAAAGCTGCAACACCTACAAGAGGGAGTAAGAGCTTAAGGGGCATTATCAANACTTTTCTGATACTTGCTCATGCATTAAAATTTACGTTGCTACAATGGCTGGCGCTGGACGCGGTTTTTCAGATATTGGCAAATGGATCAATGTGGAAATTAGACCTGTGCCAATTCCTACCCACCAGACGGTTGTGTAAGAACCAAAAACATCATACATAAACCCACCAAGCCAGACGCCAAGAAAAGAACCCAACTGATGTGAAAAAAATACGAGCCCATACAGCGTGCCCATGTACCGCAGGCCAAATAGATAAGCGACTAANCCAGATGTTAGTGGCACAGTTGCAAGCCAAAGAGAGCCCATGACAACAGAGAACACCAAAACTGAAAAAGGTGTCATAGGCACAAGAATAAACCATGCTGAGATTAGAGTTCGTCCTGCATATATGAATGCTAAAAGATATTTTTTTTGGAACCTATTTCCGAGCACTCCGGCAGAAATGGTGCCAAAAATATTAAATACGCCGATTACACCTAAAGCAACGGCGCCCAGAGCAGCTGTAGTTGTTATACCAAATTTAGCTAAAAGACCGTTTGCGTCGATAGANGCGCATATCTCNGTTACAAATGCAGGAAAATGCGCGGTCATGAATCCTAGCTGAAAACCACAGGAAAAAAAACCAATAAAAATCATGATATAGCTTGGGTCTCGCAAGGCACGTGAAATTATGCTGGACAGTGTTTCTTCAAGCTCTTCTTTACTTGCCTTGTAGTCTGAACGTAAAAACGGCAGGCAGATTAAACAAAGCAAAATCATGCCNGAGAATACAAGAAATACAGAAGACCAATGCATCCAATTGAGCAGATATTGCGCAAATGGAGGTCCAAAAACTTGACCCATNCTCCCTGCAGCCGTCGTCAGACCAAGTGCAAGAGAACGTTGTTCAGGGGCAGCTGAGCGTCCAACAACGCCTAAAACAACCCCAAAACCTGTTCCAGCAATGCCAAGCCCCACAAAAATTTCAAGCCATTGGTGTTGGAAAGGACTTATTGCAAAAGCACTAAAGCACAAGCCAGCAGAATACAGAAGTGTTCCTAAGAGAATAGCTCGCTTATCACCAAATCGTTCAGCAATGGCTCCGAAGATAGGAGTACCTAGTCCCCAAGCCAAATTTTGTATTGCTAGGGCGAGTGAAAATTCACTTCTAAACCATCCAAGGTCAGCTGCAATAGGTATTTGAAAAACGCCAAAGCTTGACCGAATAACGAAACTCAAGAACAATATAAGGCTTGCCGCAATCAAAATTGGAGTAAAAATGGAGGCTTGAGGTCTCATTTGGTTTCCAATTTCTGATAAGAGGGCGCATAGCTACAGTGTTGATTTATCCCTGCATCTACCAATATATTGCAGATCATCAACTTGGCAATAAAACATAACACAAGACCAAATGGAAAAGGGGGTTAATGCTGAAAGTGCTCCTATCAATTCTGTTGGTCACAGTAATTTTTAGCATACTAATACGCATGTCACATTCTTTGTCTGCCCGGGCTAAAACCCTCCTCCGGCATCCGTTGGCTAGGACAATAATATTTCAGGCTGTCCTGCGCCTTATTCCCATTTTCATGCAAAGGCGGTTACACCCTTATGTTTAGTCATCTTCGGAAGCGTATATCGGATCAATTGTAAAATAACCACCCTGATAGACAGCGTCAGGCGCGTCGGGCTTGGGGCGTTCCATTCTTTTATCCAGAGATTCTTGAAAATTCCGCCCATTATCTTTTGGTTGCCAACCGAGATAGGCGGTTCCCGAATTGTCCCACCATTTTCCATCATTATCTGAAATACCGTAAATAATAGGGCAGCCAAGTTGTGATATGTTGAAAATGCAGTCAATTAGGGCGGTGAAATCGTCATAAGACATCCAGGTCGCCATCATTCTATGATTTTTTGGCTCCGGAAAACAGGAACCGATCCGCACTATTGCTGTTTCTATCCCAAATTTATCATAATAAAGACTGGCAATAGCTTCACCAAAAACCTTCGAGACGCCATAAAGACCATCTGGACGCGGCAGGGCTTTATCATCAAGATAATCCGTCTGTTTATAAAAGCCTACAGCATGGTTCGAGCTGGCAAACAGGATGCGTGTGCAACCTGTTTTTCTTGCTGCTTCATATAGATTGTACACGCCCTCAATGTTGGCGGGGCGAATTGAAGACCATGATTTTTCTATTGAAATGCCGCCAAAATGAACAATGCCATTACAGCCCTTCACAAGTTTATAAACATCATCTTCTTTACTTAGGTCGCAGTAGACGATCTCTTCATTTGGGGCTGCATCACCCAAATCATTAATGTCAGATACACGCAAAATTTCCGCTAGCGGTGCAAGTTTTNTNCGCAAAACTGAGCCAATACTTCCGGCAGCGCCTGTGAGCAGAAGTCGTTTCATGTAGTTATCCTTTGAAACGTGGCTGCCTAAGGCCTGTAACGCCAAGGCCTTTTATAGCAAACAGACCACCTGCATCCGGCTGGTTGGCTTCGCTTCCCTCAGTCAGGCCAAAGCCAATAGAAGTTAGNTATAATATGTCGAGGTTTTTGCCACCAAACATTGGTTTGGTGGGTTTTTCAACAGGCACATCCAGCGTAAATAGCAGCTCACCCTCTGGTGAAATGCGGTAAATCTGCCAACCGCTGACACCAGCCATCCAATAGCAGCCTTCTGCGTCAACGGTGCCGCCGTCTGGTCTTCCGTAAACCTGGCGGGTATCAAAAAAAGTTTTAGCTTTTCCGGTTAAACCGGTCGCGCTGTCATAAGTGCAAGACCAAATCGTGCGAGTCAGTTTGTTGCTGTCCGAAAAATAAATAGTGTCCCCGTTTGGCGAGAAAGCGAGGCCGTTGGTAGTATAGAACAGTTTGTCCATCTCAGTCAGCTTCAAGTCTGTATCAAGCAGATAAAACTTCCCCTGTTGTTTAGGCTCGCCACCATCTTTCATGGTTCCTGCCCAAAACCGCCCGGCTGGGTCTACCGTGCCATCATTAAACCTGTTTTCTGGCAGATCTTTTTCGGGATCTATAATATGCCGTTTCTGGCCAGTGTGCGGGTCAAAAAACCAGAAGCCCGATTTGGCAGCCACAACAAGGCCGCCATGCTCACGTCTTGCAATACAGCCAACAGGTTCGCCAAAGGCAAAACTCTGGTTACTCTTATCTTCCGGATTATAACAGTGTATCAAACCACCCGTAATATCCACCCACCATAGTCTCTGATCTTCTGTGTCCCAGACTGCGCCCTCGCCAAGACGCTCTGCACCAGCAACGATTGTTGAGATTTCAACTGACATCGGGTTGTCCCCAATTTTAATTTAATTTCCTCTCTAACCCTAACAGATGGATGTAAGAAAGTCAGTCCTTACAAGAAAAGGATTAAAGCAAAAAGATGACGCCGTAGCGCTTGCAGTGCTAGACTAGTGAACCTAGCAATGCAAAGAATGAGGGAGGNATGTCTAAACAGATACGGATATTAGTTTATGGAGACTCAAATAGCTGGGGGTATTTGGATAACCAACAGGGGATGAGATATGACAGGCGGTGGCCAATAGAGATGTCCAGACATCTGTCTGAAACCCTTCCAGTAACGTTGATCGAAGAATGTTTGCCTGGTCGCACAACAGATCTTGATGATCCAATGATGGGCAATGGATTTAATGGAANAGCCCATTTAGAAACAGTTTTGCGCTCGCATCAGCCTCTTGACCATATTGTGATTATGTTGGGAACAAATGATTTAAAGGCCCGGTTTGACAGGTCAGCTGACGATATTGCACTAGCTTTTATAAGCTTGGGCCAACTTGCCCGTAATCTAGCTGTAGGTCAGGGGAGCTGGGCAGCAGCACAGCCAGCAGATGTCACTTTGATTTGTCCTCTTGTGATTGGCCGGCGGGCAAGTGATCCTGCCTGGGAAAGAGCAGAAGAATGGACAGGTGCTCTCGAAAAATCTTCTGGTCTTTCATCTGCTATTCAGATAGCTGGTGCGGCTGTCAGCTTGCGAGTTATTGATGGCAACCAGTTTGGCTGTTCTTCAGAAAACGATCCGATCCATTGGAGTGAAGACACCCATTTAAAGTTTGGCGCTGGCATTGCAAGCATCTTTCAAAAACAGATCTTTGGAAAAACGTAATTATATTTNAAGTTAAATCGCTGCTGGACTGAGGCTGTGCCTTGAGAAGGACATTTCGCACTTCAGAATAAGAAATGCCCGTCATTTGAGATAATCTCTTTTGGTTTTGCAGCGCACAAGATAATTTAATGCTAATGTTTTGCAAAGACGATTAAAAGAGAGAAGAATGCCAACAATTTCAAATGAATTACTGAATGATATCCGGTCAAAATTTGCTCAGATAGACAGNTGCCCTGTTCAAGGACAACGTGTNTTTTTTGAAAATGCNGGTGGGGCATTAACCTTAAATAGGGTGGTTGATGTGTCACGTGACTATGCGGCGATTCCAGATAATCAGGGCCGTGATAATCCTGGCTCACACGANCTGGTGCGGGTTATTCAGAAGGCAAAGGATGATCTGCGCGTATTTATGAATGCCCCGTCAGGTCAGTTTTTCGTCGGTGAAAGCGGAACTGAATTGATTTTTAGGCTGGTGATGAATGCCTGCCTTGGCACAGAAGATGGCGGAGTGGTACTTGGCTCTACCGTTGAACATCCGGCAACCAGAAGCGCGTGTGCACGCTGGTCAAAAGTNAGTCGTAAGACCCATGTTTTGATCACGCATGATGATGATCTTGGTTTGGTAAAGGCAGAAGATTATACCGCACATGTAACGCAAGCCACCAAAGTGGCGACCATTCTGCATACCTCTCCTGTTACCGGAATGGGAATGGATGTTGCGGCAATTTCGAAAGCTATTNGGGCTGTCTCGCCGNATTGTTATATAATTGTTGATGGTATTCAGCATGCAGCTCATGGGCAAATTGATATTGCCTCTTATGATGTGGATGGTTACGTGATCTCTCCATATAAAATGTTTTCCCGGCATGGTTATGGTCTAGCTTGGATTTCAGACCGGTTGACAGACCTGCCGCATGACTCTCTTGTTGGCGGACCCGAGCATAACTGGGAACTGGGCACTCGAGATACCGGCGCTTATGCTACAATCTCAGAAGTCGTTGATTATCTGGAATGGCTGGGCAGTAATGTAACAGAATCTGTTGATAAACGAACAAGATTTATCGCTGCAGGTGCAGCTATCCACGCACACGAAAAGAGGCTGACTGATGCTATGATCAATGGTACGGGCAATTTACCTGGCCTTGTTGAAATGGACAAAGTCAAAATCATTGGAGGTGTCGATAATCCTGCGCGTGAAGGTCTGGTTTCGCTTGTGGTTGACGGATTAAATTCAGCTGATGTAGTGAAAAAATTGAACGAGCAGGGCATCAGAACGCATCTGCGCAAAGCTGATCATTATTCTGGAAACATTCTGGACCCTTTAGGGCTGGATGGCTGTGTACGGGTGTCCATGTGTCACTACAATAGTGAACATGAGGTTGCTCAGTTTTTAGCAGCCATGAAAACAATCGCTGCTTAATTCACCAGATGGTTTTCAATGGGCTTTGATCGGGAAATAACAGTCAGCCCCGTTATAACGATGATGATTGATAAGAAATGATATAAGCTGAACGCTTCATTCAAAATCAGTACACCCAGAGCCGCGCTATAAATAGGCACAAGGTTGGAATACACGCCGGCCCGGTCCGGGCCTATTAAATCAACCCCACGCATATAAAAAACCTGTGATAGAAACGACGGAATAAGTGAGATGAATAAAACAATTAACCAGGCTAGTTGAGTAGCCGGCCATTGTGCCGTGCCTTGAGTNACTTCAATAAGTAAAATNGGAATAGATANAANCCATGCCGCTCCAGCAAAGACTGTCATCATGGTCATATTATCGATATCCGGACGATTTTGAAGGCCTATGGTATAANCGGCGTAAAAGATGCAGGCACCTAGCATTATCCAGTCACCTTTATTGATTTGCAGTCCAACTAACAATGAAAAATCACCTTTACTAATAATAAGAAGAACACCAGCCATCGTCAGAATTGTTCCGATAATCTGACCGAAAGTCAGTTTCGTTTTTAAAATCAATGTTACACCTATCAAGATGAACATTGGCATAGCACATTGAATAAGNCCCAGATTAATTGCTGTTGTAGATTGTGCAGCGATATAAAAAAGCGTGTTGAAAAAAGAGAGACCTAAGGCACNCATCATAAATACCCATGGCCATTTACCTTTTAGCTTGGGCAAAGCTGCAGGCAGTTCTTTGCGTTTGGTCATCAGCAGAATGGCAAAAACAATTGTCCACCGCATGAACACAATCACAAGAGGAGACACTTCACCAACAGCAAGGCGGCCNGCAATAGTATTTCCCGCCCATCCTAATGTGGCGAGGCTGAGAAGAAGAGGTNCGGATGTAAAGGCAGAGCTCAGAAGCCTAGAAACCATAAAAATCCTTTTTCTGATAATGAATATACCGCGCGGCTAGGTGCGTTAAGGCGCGGTGTGGTCAGCTAGAAATTTGGAAATAATTTCGCTGAGCATCTCAGGTTGCTCAACACAGGGAATGTGGCCTGCCCCCTTGATTAATTTGAAATCTGCGTTCGGAATGAGGTTAGCTGTGTCAAGCACAATTTCTGGTGGTGTTGAGCCATCATCCTCACCCACTACACAAATTACAGGCAAGTCAAGATGGACTGCAGCCGAGGTTAAATCAGCATTCCGCAGGGCCGTCGCAGTCCCCAAATATCCCTGAAGAGGTGTCCGTAAGAA
>FUFK010068630.1_pt1 | contig 11899 bp, 13 predicted proteins | sample 1021851 | NCBI WGS metagenome assembly FUFK01 (sample SAMEA51879418, study PRJEB19060) | metagenome
CGTGGTGTAAAATTTTTAAAATTAACACGAGCCATTTAAATTTTAATTAGGTTTTGTTGGAAATACAACTGCTTTCACTTCTTCTTCTGTCGTAAGACCATCTGTTATATCTCTTAAATCTTGTCTATAATTTTTCATTTCATCTGTCATTGTCACATCTGATAAAGCAAAATAATCAGTTTCTTTTAATTTATTATTTCTATCTTCTCTTAAAGATTTTATTGCTCTATCAAAAGCACCATCTGCCCATGCTTGTTCTTCAGCATTTAATTGTGCTTCTTCTTCTGCTGTTAATTCTATTGTTTCTCCATTTACTAATTTATATCTTGTCATAATTATTCCTTAACTTCTTTTAACTCCATAAAGTGAAAATGTACCAGCATCAATATTTCCAGAGCTAAATTTAAATCTTACACCATTTATTGCTGATGTTTGGTGTATTGAACACCCTCCATGAGTTGCAATCAATGCTCCTGTATCATGCACACCAGTTACCAAAGATTGTGTATTTTTATAATAAGTAGTACTTGCTAAATTGTTCATTTCTAAAAAACCACTTTGGCTTTCATTAGTTGCATTTCCGCAAGCACCATTAAGAATAATTTTATCTGATGCATTTCCCTGATCACCATTACTGCTTGCACTAAAAAGATATGCTCCAGCAGCATTGTATGTTGTACTTAAATAACTTGAACCACCATCAGTTGATACCAATGCAAGAAAAGTAACATTATCAGTTGCTGGGTGAACACCACTAAAAACAAATTTAATAGTATCATAAGTTGCTAAATTAGAAGTAAAGTCAACTTGTGCAACACCACTTGAAACAGTTTGTGTTTGTAAATGAATATAAGCTCCACCACCAGCTTCTGCCCAAGTCAATCCACCTGTATTANCTGATTGTGCTGATAAAAAATATCCATTTGTTGGGGTATTACTAACTTGTAGTTTAGCTTCATTAATAGCTTCATTTGCAATTTTAGCTTGTGTTACATTTAAATCAGCTATATGTGCTGTATCTATCGACCCATCTGTATAATGCTCACTATCAATTGCATCATCAGCTATTTTAGCACCAGTAACTGCGTCTGCAGCAATATGAGCTGTATCTATAGAACCATCTGTAAAATGTTCTGAATCTATAGCATCATCAGCTATCTTAGCTCCTGTAACTGCATCTGCAGCTATTGTAGATGTGCTAACAGTTCCAGCCCCTGGTGTATTGACAACACCTTCACCTACATGCAATATAAAATTACAAGTATCTGAATCTGATAACGCACCAGTAAATGTTACTGTAGAACCTGCTACTGTAAAATTTCCATATTGCACCACACCATTGATTGATATCAATAAATTATTAGCACTTATTGGAGTAAATGCAGATGAGCTTTGTGTTAAATTATATGGACCAGCACCTGTTGAGGTACTAGGTGTTATAGCATCTAGTTTGTCTATTGTTTGTAATTGTGATATTCCACGTCCTATATATGGCATTTATTCTCCTTTAAAATTGTAACGAAACGCCCCGAATACGAGCTTCCTTTGATCCACTAGCCTGATTAGCAAATTCTACTTTGTACTTCAGCTGGGTCCCCGCAGTGACCGATAAGTCATTTACTTTTGCCATCTTAATACCAGTAGCAAAATCTGGTAAAGCTGTAAGTGTAGCTGTGCTGTAATTTGATCCATTATTGGCACTTAATTTAAGCACTATATCAGTATTTAATGTGTTAGTTCCAGCATTATCTTGATAAGTTATTACTGCTCCCATTGATGAAGTTGATGCTCCAGCAGTTATTGTTGCTCCTTCAAATGAACCTGTAGCATTATTACTTGCTGTTTTATATGCTCTAAATTCTGTTATGTGTGCATTAGCATCATGAAAATCATGTGAGTCAACATCAAAAAGAATATATCTACCACTTACTTGACTAAATCCTGTAATATCTAATCTATTATTGTGTGAACTACTTGATAGACCACCATCAAAATTTAATCGTCCACCACTTGTAGCTGATGAAAGAGCATTTGACGAACCATCTTGATAAAGAGAAGATGTTGAATAACTAGTCCAATCTATTCCTGAATATCCTGAACTTTCACTATCGCTAATTGTAACATTCATAGATCTAACCACTCCAGCATTTCTACTAAATCCAAAAATAAATTTATCTATTGTGACAACTGAACCAAAATCTATTTTAATCGTTCCACTTCCAGCAGATGCAGTTCTCCAAACTCCACTTTCAGCATTTGATGCACCATTTCTCATTACAGCACCACCATTCCAATATGATGACCCACCACTTGTTGCATAAGTTCCTGTGTAAGTTGGTTCGCTTGATTCGTTATAAAGTCTTTCTGCTTCAGGAATTATTGTTCCAACAAATTCATCTGAAGTTCTTGTTACATTAGTTAAACTTGTAATTCCTGAACTATCTTGGAATACATCAAAAGAAGCCGAGTTTGTATTAGAGGCATTAAGATTTTCTTGTGTGTGTACTCTTAATCCTAAAGTAGATAAATCATTAACTATTTTATCATCATCAAAACTTGTTGCGTGTTGGGATACATTAGATGCTGCTATTCGTGCGTCTGCGAAGGTCCCGCTAGTGATCTTTGAAGTTGCTAGATTAGGTATCTGTGAATCTAATAATGATCCTGATATTGCTGCGTTTGTTATTTTAATTATTGACATATTACCTCGCAAGTGCAGGAATATTTCCTGATGAAACTATAGGCATTTCAGCAAAAGCCGCATAGATGTATGCACCATCAGCTTCATTAAATTCTGCATCAGAGTTTTTGATTTGATAACCATTAGCATATATATCGATTGCTTTTGAAGAATTATTATTTTCAGCAGCATTTGTATCTGGTCTTAATTTTCTTTGTGTTAAATTATGAGGATCTCTTACAGTATCAAATACATACCAATTATTTGTACCATCTGTTTTTTTACCTAAAACCCAAGCTGGTCTAAATCCAGTATAAATATAAGGACCATCTGCATTTCCATTTCCAGTATAAGAACCAAATTTACTATAGCCTGTTTTTTCTGCGAAGCAGTAAGCTATGTGGTTTTCTCCACTACTATTTTCATCATTATAATTACCTAATGTAAATACTGAAGATGTTGTGTTGGTATCATTAAAATATTTTGAATTTGTATCTGCTTGAGCAGATAAATCTAAAAATAGAGCTTTAGTTCCTCCAAGACTTTTGTGATATACACCCCAATTAGTGCTATTAGCACTTATATTTTTTATAAAAATTAGTCCAGGAGCAGCACCTAATCCATGACCAACAGTTGCACCAGATGCCCCAGTACCAGTGTACTGTGAAATAGAAAAACCTGCTGTTGTGTTTACTGAAGTGTATGTAGTGTTTATAGAACCATCTGTGTTTGACGAACCTTGACTACCACCAGCTAACCAATTCCATGCTACAATTCCTGCTGCACCAGTACCATTAACTGAAGCATCCGTACCTAGACTAAATCCATCACTATCAAATGAAGTAACTCCTTGAGCTACTGTTGCCTCTGCAGTATCTTCATTTGAACCTATAACTTTTGTTGAACCTCTTACTACATCCTGTAGTTTATGATTTGATACATCCTCTCTGTGTTTAATCCAGAGCCAGTCTGGTCTAAATCCCACTCCAGTTATAGATTGAGCTGAGCCAGTTCCACTATAACTTACTGTATTAAAATAATTTGTAGATTTATCGATTGTTGTGTATGCCATAATATATCCTATAAGTTTAATGCCTTTGTGCAAAGAGCTGAGTGATTTGCTGGAACATCATATTCAAATATTCCAAAAGTACTTGCATTAGTTCCCGCACTAGAGATTGCCGTAGTTCCAAAAAATCCATTTCCCAAGTTCCATTCCATAGTACAATACCTACCACTACTTTTACTTTCAAAAGTCCACTGTGGAAAATACATATAACCATCACCTGAAGAACTCATTGAAGTTATAGTTGTTCCTATTTGTGATCCATTTTTATAATATATAAAATTACCATTAGCTAAATCGTGAGAGATACCAATAATATCACCACTAGAAAAACTACCAACTGCACCCGATTGAACATTGCTTCCATAATGACCTATATATGGAGTATTCTCACCAAAATATAATGAGATATGATTTGAACCAACACCTTGACCAGTGTCTGCACTCCCACCTCCTACAACTGGTAAATGACCAGTACTTGTTCTTAACAAACCTATTGAGTGTCCTGATCCAGTTGAGAAAGTTGATATTTTTGTTTCCCAATAAAATTTTCCTGTGTTGTAACCAAGTGTTGAAATAAATCTTGGATTTTTAGTTGATGTTTCACCATTGTTTGTAACTGATTTTAATCCACCTTTTTGAAGTTCTAAGGCATTACCAGTAATTATAGAAATTATTGGAAAGTTATTACTTGGATTATCTTGTGATAAATTAAGATTACCATTTGTTGAAAACGTAAGATTATTTGACGAACTATCTAAATCCATATTAGTTCCATCTTCCATTTTTAGGAAAAAACCATTAGTTCCATAAGTAACAGTTGGTGAAGTATTTATGATCCACTCACCAGTGTTTGCATCGGTTGAGCCAAAAGTAGATGCTTGATAAGCTGCTCCATCAACAAAATGAACATGGGACATATAACCATCAAAATAATCGCTACCATCACCTTTTTCACCAATACGAAAACCATTAGTAGTAGCTTCATTCATATAAAAATCACCATTTTGAGAAATCTGTGTTTCTGATGCAAAAGAAGTTTCTCTAACACCATTTACATATAATTTTAATCTGTCTGCTGCTGTTGATAATGTGCTATCACCAGTTAAAACAAAATGATACCATGCAGAGACATCTCTAAATTTTCTATTAGTTTGTAATACAGCATTATTACTATTTGAATATTTACTTTGAAATAAAAGTTCATCACTTCCACCAAATTGAAACAATCCTCTATTACTATCATCAGTATAATTCACCATTAAATATTTTGCATTATTTGCAGATTTTTTAACCCACATAGATATAGTAAATTTAGTTTTTGTAGATCCTGCAGTTCTGCTTCTTTGAATACTTGTACTAGCCATTAGTTAAATTGTCCTCCTCCACTTGAACCAAACGATGATGTCAAAGTAAATTCTCTATCTACTGTTTGACCTTCAGCATCAGTTGCTCTTATTGTAAATGTGTATGTTGTTGCTGTTGTACTTGCACCACCAAAATCTGTTGTAGTAATTGCACCTGTTGAACTATTTAATGTACAATTAGCTTGTGATCCATTTGTTAATACATTTGTTGTTTCACTAAAAGTTACTGAACTATCTGATGATGCGGCAACTGTCGCAACTGTACCTGAAAAATTACCAGCAATAGTTCCTAAAGATCCAGCTGCAGTTGAAAAAGTTGGTGCATCAGATACTGTTAGTATAGCACTACTGCTAATTCCTGAACTTCCAGTATTAGGATTAATTACTATAATTTTATATGAAGCATCTACTGTTAAAGTAAAATTTGCTGTTATTGATGTTGCACTTGAATATGATACACTGTTTGCTGTATAATAAATTCCTGTTGATGGATTTAATGCTTCTACCCGTGGAATAGCAGAAGAAAAATTTGTACCTGTGATAGTTACATTTGTTGCATCATTAGTTATAGTTGATGGAGAAACTCCTGTAACTGTCGGTATAGTTGCTGTAGTTACACTACCACCTAATGACACAGATGATCCATTTATAGTTATAGCATTACTTGCTAATTTAGATGTAGCAATAGCTGCTGATGAATTTATATCAGCATTAAGTATTGTACCATCCTGTATATCATCTGATGTTAGAGNTTTATCTGCAGGTTTTTGTCCCACATATGCCATATGTTATTCTCCTTATGAACTTATTGTATCAACGAAACTTATTAAAACATCTATCGCACTAGCTGTGTCCGAAAATGCTTTTACTACGTCTCCAGTTTGTATTACGATTTTACTGCCTGAATCAATTAACTCTAAGGAACTACCAGTTGGAATTGGTGCACCTTTGATAACATTATAATCAGTACCACCACTACTTATTACCACAGTCACAGTTGCACTGGAACTATGTTTATTAACACATCTTACTGAGATTAATGCATCGTCAGAATTAGATGTTAATATACTTGTAGGGGATCCTGAGTTATTTGATATTGATGAGGCATAAACCCTTTCAAAATCTTGAGCCATTTATTTTCTCCTTAATATATATTATACCATTGTTTGCGAAAAAGTCAATATTAAAGTGCTATCGCCATAGCAACAGCAAAACCATTACTAGCTTTTGCGTCTATTTGTGTCTGAATAGCAGAACTTACGCCATTCAAATATTGAAATTCTGTATTTGATATAGATCCATCTGCTAATTTTGCAGCATCTATACCAGTTCCTAGCATACCATTTGATACAGATCCTGTATCACCTGTAGCCACTAAAGTACCAGAAGCTGTAGGTAAAACTAATACTGCACTACTACCAGCTGAGTGTGGGGCTGCTTGTAGGGTCTGTGCATGAGCATTTCCAGACTCACAGTAAAATTTAACTTTAGCAACATTACCAGTTCCTGTTCTTATATCTATTAAACCATCTGATACTGATACACCACCAGAACTACCATTACCATCCATGATAACTTTACCAGTTCCATTTGGAAGTAAATCAATATTTCCATTAGATGTAGATACAATATCATTTCCATTAATATCTAAATCTCCACCTAATTGTGGTGTAGTGTCATCTACAACATTTGATAGTGCTGAAGATGTAGCTAATCCTGCTACAATTGCTGATCNTTGAATTTTTTTAAGTCCACCACCTGAAGTATCTACTGCTAAAAATACATCATCATTTGCAACTGTAGATATTTCTGTTAATGATCCTACTGCTATTGAATTAAAATTTGCACCATCTGCAATTAATAAATTACCTGCAGTATTTGTACCCATAGTAATATCATCACCAGATACAGTTAGGTCTCCATCTACAGTTAAATTACCTGAACTATCTAATTTTAATCCACTTCCTGAACCTACAGTTCCACCTGATTTAATTACTAAATTATCTGAATCTGAATCATCTACCGCAAAATGAAATTTATCTGCACCTTGTGTATCTAATATAATTGCAGGATCTCCTGATGCTACATCTATTTCTATATTACCTGTAAAAGTATTTGCACCTGCTAAAACAGCAAATGTAGACGATAATGCTGTACCATCTAATGTGATTGCGTCAGCCTCTAATGTCCCATCAATAAATACATCTTTAAATTGTAATGAACTTGTACCTAAATCAATATCATTGGTTGTAATAGGTACAATAGCACCATCTTGTATTCTTAATTGTTGTACAGATGATGAAGATACATTTACATAAAATTCTAAATGATTATTACTTGAGTCTACTAATACTTTATTTAAAGTGTTTGCATCTCTAATAGATGTTATAGGTCCACCCTCACCCGCAGTTCCATCATGCGTGTGTCCTGTTGTTGCATTAAAAGATGCTAATAATTGGTTAAACTCATCATTAGAATGAGCTGCAAGTATAGTATCTCCTGTTGTAAATGTGGATTGTCGTGATGAATATCCTGCCATTATCTTCTTCCTCCTGGGGTAAATTCTAATTGAAAGCCTTTGACTGAAAATGAATCTGCACTATTTTGATCATCTATCTGTAATGCAACTGCAAAACCAGATCCTTCAATACTTTGTCTTAATAGTGGTACACCTGATGCATCATATAGAGAACCACCATAAGAAGCTGCTCCATATTGACCAGCACCACCTGCATTTGGTAAACTTATTTTTGTAGGTTGTGGTGTGCCTTGATCATCATAATCATATCTTAATGCTAAACTTGCATCGATAGTTGACCCTTCACCTTGATAGTTAAGATTAACTCTTTGCATATACTTTCTTAAACCTGGGTCACCCATTACCATATCTGGTGATCTATATACAGCTTGAATTGTATTATTTGCAGTTCCTGCAGCAAATGTATTTCCTGTTTCCATTTTATAAATAAAACCATCAAAACCACCAAATACTTGTGTTTCTGTTCCACTTATAAAATCAGAATCTGTGCATGCAGGTTTAATACCAACCATATCTGCATATTCAAATCCAATAGATCCTCTATTAGGATTATTTTTTAATACACCTATAATTCCTTTTGATGAACCTTGTGATCCACCTGTTGTTGGATAAAATATTCTATATTGTGATTTAGATCTAATAACTANTGATGATATTCTATTTAATCCTATTTCATCAATTCTAGATTGTATTTGTCTAGATATAGATCCAAGTTCAACGTCACCAATTCTTGCCGTACCTGCAATAGTTCTTAAACCATCTGGTGCTAAAAATATAACATCACCACCAATCTCTTGAATACTACCACCATCTCTACATCCAATATTTCTTGTAACTTCTTGTACTGCAAATGTAGAACTTGATGTTCCTGTTAATTTATATATTCTATCTTGACAAAATATAATTAATTCATTTCTAAATACTTTTAATCCTACAACTGTAGAGTCAACTCTAAATGATCCTGCACCACTAGCTGTAGTAAAATTATCTTCCTCAAATGGTACGCTAAATATAACTTCTTCTGGATTAGTTGCACCAGCATAAAACATGTGATTTTGAAATGCTTTTACAAATTTAGGATTACTTGGTGCAGTTCCACCACCTGTTGCATTTACTACGTCAACTGCAAAACTACTATTAATTATTTGTGCAGGTGAATGGCCTGTTGCAATTATTATTTTTTCAGTACCATTAAAATTAAATTTTTCAAAATCGTATGCTTGAGTTGAAGTTCCTAACCCTGTAGTTAAAGTTGTAAAACTACCAGATGTTGTGCCTCTGTGTATATCACCACCTCTTGCTACAATTATCTGTCCATTAAATATTATTGAACAATCAACTACTAAACTTGTATTACTACTACCTTGTGGTGTTTGAGTTGTATTATATAATGCTGTGCCATTAACACGTCTATATCCACCTTTAATATCAGGTTCAAAGTTTTGTAAGATTAATGCTTCACCTGGTTGCATTGAAAACACATCTTTATTCAATGTTAAACCACCAGCACAACTTACAACAAATGGTGATATTAAATCTGTTGTTGGCATTTATTACTCTTTATTAGTTGCTTCAAATATTTTTCTCATTCTTTCTAATTCAAATATTGATTCATCTGGAAAAACATCTTTAACATTATCATCCTGTAGAGCTTTTACATATTTTCTGTATTTATTTAAATCAAAAACTCCTGGTTCATATTTAGCCATTAGTTTTTCATTAGCTCTTTTTTCTCCATCCATATTGTCAGTAATTTTCATACCAACTTTTTTTTCTTCTTTTTTTCTAATAGCCATTTTTATTGTTTCCTTTTTTCTTCTAAATTTTTTAATTGTTCTTTTTGTTCATCATTAAGCATATCTAATTCATCAGCTCTTTTTAAATTATCATATGCTCTTTGCTCAACTTTATTTAATTTTGCCATTAGCATTTCTTCTTGCATTTTATCTTTATCAGATTTATAATTCATATTATCTTGAACTTTTTTATTTTCTTCTCTAATAGCCATTAGTTTGCTCTAGCTCCTATGTTTGTTGCAATACTTTCTGCAATCGTATCACTTCTCATATAATCATTTTTAGTAGCATAATCTACTTTTAATAATCTAAGTTTTCTTTGAAAATCTCTATCAGCTAACTGTGCATGTTGTGGATCTGATCTTAACATGTATGTGTAATATTTAGCTCTATCAACTATCAAAGTTCTAAATCTGTCAGGTAAACTCATATTATCGCTATGAGCAGATAAATCTGTGTGTGTAGTATAATAATTATAACTTACAGTATATTCATTTATATTTGGTCTTGGACTTACCCCAAATGCTGTATAGTTAGGTAAAATATAAACTCTTAATGGTGCAGCATAATTACCACTATTATTTGTATCATCAGTTGGTTTATAACTTTGTAAGTAATTATCATAAGAAATAAAACTTAACTTTCTATTTGCTATATCACTTCTTGATATTCTTATATAATCAACATCTAATTGTACACCATCTGATTCTACATAAATAAATGATGTTTGTGCTGTAGCTGTAAATGTTTTATTTATTATTTTACCAGCTCTAAAATCTGTAACTACTGCAGTTGTATCTAGATTTTGTGTCCCACCTGCAGATGTTCCTACTCTAACAATTAATCCACTTGATGAACTATTTGGACTTAAAACTCTTAATTGTAATCTATATTGTTTATTTACTGTAGTATTAATAGCTTGATATGCAGCAGCATCATTTAAATTTAATCTACCATTACCACTAGTTGTATGTGAAGGTGATCCATCACCAGTTGTCCAATTACTTATATCAGNAGTAAACTCACCATTAGTTACTANTTCTCTTGGTCCCATTGAAAATGAATCCATATCTGCTTTTCTAAAATCAGCTGGAAAATCATATTCATTATCACCTACAAATAAATCTTGTGTTGTTCTTGCATACAATAAAGGTATCTCACCTGTTTCATTATAAATATCATGTATGCCTTTATTTATAAAATCTTTTACAGCAGTTTGTATTCCACGACTAGAACTAAATGTACCAGAGGTTAGCTCTGTTTCATTTAATTCTCTTAGTACGCTGTTTGTTAATGTAAGATAAGTAGTAGCCATGGTTCTCCTAAAAGATCAAGGGGGGATTGCTCCCCCCAAGATATATACTTATTATGCAAATGTTGCAGTCATTGAGTCTCCGTCAACGTCTGTGCCATCTTTATCTAATGACATCATAGTTGCCCAAACTCTAACTTTACCATTTATTGCTCCAGTTGCGATAGTCAATCTGATGTCATCACCAGATGAATATGCTTCAGGTGCAACTAANANNNCTTNTTGACCNGTNNNAGTTGGTGCTACTTCGTTAACGTANTGATCTGGATCTCCAGAATCTCCGATAGCGATTGTACCACTGTTTCCAGCAGTATCAGCAACCAATACATCAACACCCGCTGATAATACTAAAGTATTAGCTGGGATGCCGATAACGTCAAAAGTGTCTCCACTNNNNGCTGTTGTTGTAGCAGTAAAGTCTATAATCTCTGACATAACTCTTAGTTTGTCAGAAGATGCTTTTAATATTCTATTTGAATTAGAATTATTATAATTAGCCATTGTTTATATCCTCCCTACTATTATGATAATGTTACAACGCCAGATCTTACACCTTCGTCTCTAAGGATTTTTCTTCCATAGACGTGTAAGCCTCTAACGATGTCTGCGAATGAATCAGGGTCTCTGATTAATTCAGTTTTAGCTATATGATTAGCAGTTGCAACAGCTGACATATGTCCATATAAGAAAATATGCTCTGTTCCGCCAGACGCAGTTCCGAATGTATGGTTTGTAGCATCTCCAGCACCACCTGCTACGATAGCATTAGTTGTGTACATGTTAAAACCAAATAATGGTCTGTCAGTCACTAAACCATTTCTGATTTGTGATGAAGCATTATCGTTCATTACGGATTGGTCCATTAGTTTTCCAGTCGCAATTCTAAGATTTTCGTAGAATTTTGGTGGAGCAACTAACCATCTGTTTTCTTCTGGTACGTCATTTACGTCAAGAATAGTCTTAGCTTGTGATACAATTTTAGCTAAAGTGTCACCATCTGAACCACCAGTTGCTGGTGAGCCGTCAGTTCCTGTTGCGGAATTTGTTGACGCATTGTCATAGATGAACTTAAGCACGTTGTAGTCATAAGACTTCTTAAGTGAATATGCACCTGAAGAGGTTGCAAGAGCTTCAAAGTT
>FUFK010047370.1_pt1 | contig 11898 bp, 20 predicted proteins | sample 1021851 | NCBI WGS metagenome assembly FUFK01 (sample SAMEA51879418, study PRJEB19060) | metagenome
AATCAATGCTCATGTAATGAAAGATGGAACAGGAGAATTATTTGGATGCATTTGTTCAAATTAGAGCTGGAAATGATGGGCATTAACACTTATAACAATGATGATTTGGTGTTGAAATTATATAAATTATATTTAAAGGAGGATAAGAGTGATTACAGAGAAGCGATTGGAAGAATCCTTAAAGTATCTGGCAGATACTGATGAGATTTCTGCTAAAGCTAATGCTAATGTTAAGTATTTAGATAGATTACTTAAACGTAAAAAGGCTTTGCATATAACAGGTAACAAAGAAGATAAAAGTATTTCTGCAAAAGAACAAACTTATTATGCTAGTGATACATATAAACAAGCTATTGATGAATTGTTTACTGCTGAAGTAGAGGCTAGTACATTAGATAATAAAAGAGATAAAGAAGGTTTAATTATAGATTTATTTAGGACATTAGAAGCTAGTAGACGTAAAAATAATATATGATTTATAAGTTTAAGAAATGGGTATTGCTACCTGCTTATACAGAAGTTATTGTGAGTGCTGAATCTGATGAAGAAGCATTGAAGATATTAAAAGCTATCAATCCAAAAACATTAAACTGGCAAGAAGCCGATGTCGTAGAGCAACGTATGACATATGAAATTGTAAATGAGGACTCCTGAACAAAGAATGTTTCTTAATGTAATAACCCAAGCAGTACATGATGCATCATATAAGGGTGAAGAACGTTATGATGTTTATCATAGAGATCAAGCTATATCATGGCTAACAAGTAACTCATATGATTTTAGATTAGTTTGTAAATTAGCTGATTTAGATCCTGACTATGCATTTATGAAGTTTCAAAAAGCTATAGATTCTGATATATATAAGATAAGAAAAGACCACTATAAAAAACAAAAACCAGGTAAGAAAAATCCTCCTGGTAGATATAGGTTAATGTTTTGACTGATATAGATATGTTTAAAGATATGACTTACGATTCACTTAATAAACAGGTTGATGGCACACACTATAAAAATATGAAGATCCAACCTGCACATTTCATCAATGAAAATAATTTACCATTCGCCGAAGGCAATGCTATTAAGTACATATGCCGTCATAAGAATAAGGGTAAAAAGAAAGATATAGAAAAAGCTATTCATTATTTAGAAATGATTATAGAGAGAGACTATAGTGCTTGACTATGGTGCAACATCTGTTGCTCTTTCTTTCTATCGTAATGTCTTTTNTTTTTAATAATTTTATTNTTCCAATGCCTAAGTTGTNTAGCAAAAGGGTTTCTTTTTTTGTTAGGTTTATTCATTCTTNAATATTAATTTNTTAATACTTTTTTGACCTTGATATATTTCTGTTTCAGCCATTGAAACAATACATCTATATTCTATATTATTACCAGCAGTACGAGTGGCAATACGTTTACCTTTTAAACATTCTGACATTGATGGTTGTATTCTATGTTCTTTTATTTCATGATCTACAATCATCAAGAGTGCTATTACAGATTCTATCATTAGTGGTTACCATTAAATTTTTTTTGTAACATATCTACCTGTTCTTTCAGGTGGTCTATGTTTACTTTATTATATCTAGATGCTTCTATTTCTTTTTCTATAGATTCTATTTGTCCTGCAAGGTGTTCAATAAGCATATACATTTCTAAGTTCTTTGGTTCTTGCTCTGCCTTTTTTAAAAGGTCAGCCTGAAAGAGAGTATCTGATGTCTCTAATTTATTAAGTCTTTCGACTATACCAAAATATGCCCATACACCTATAGCAACTGCTGCAACAAGTGCAATCAGATTTCTAATTGGTAGGCTTACGTTTGTATTTTCGTTTAGTTTCACCATGAAATATCGGTAATGATTTACCAGATGTGTAGAAACATTTTAGACAATACTTGTTTTTGTCGAATACTACATATCTATGTAAAAGTTTTTTTTTACAAGTATCACACTTACGGTGTTCTATCATTTTTTCTTAATGATATCTGCACCTTTAAGACCATAAATTGCACTAACTACTCCTATAAAAAGAGCCTGATACCAGAAGGGCATGTTGTTGAATTGTTCAAAAAACTTCTCAACCTTAATCATTATTTCTGGATCTTCACTAAATATACTCCAGATTAATAACATCACAGGAGCCGAAACAAGTATCAATACGAACTCGTCTTTCCAGCCCTGCTGGTTGTTAGCAATTACTGCTTTTTGATATTCTATTTCACCAGTAGCCATACGCTCTGCGTGTTTCATTTCNGCTACAGACTCTAATCTACGAGTCTCTCTTCTGTTTTTTGCTATTGACATACCAGTTTTTATTATGCCTGGCACTAGCTTTGCTGCAATATTTAACCACATATTATTTTTTTAATTTATACATAATTTTAGTACGCCCACCTTGATAGTGAGTATACTTACTATTTTTGTGTAATTTTTCCCAGCCGTACTTATGTAATTTAAAACCAATATTCATAATTAAGCTGAAGAACCAGTTGGATGCCCTTCCCATGCTTTGTACATTCCTTCTACAATAAGCTCATCATCATATGGCTGCATACCATTTTCCATTTGTATAATAGCTTTTACTAAAGGCAAGTATGCTTCTATGCTATTATCAATTATTTCCATAGGTTCAATACCCATTTTTTTACTAACAAATACAATGTATGCATCTGTATCATTTTCTGATGGGGGAGCCCATCTTTTGATGATAGAGTCTATGTTTTTACGATTGTGAGTAAATCTGTATGTTAAAAGAATACGCATAAGAGCACGTATGCCCCATACAGCTTCTTTAAATACACAAAAAACTGGATCAGATTGTTCATCTGCCAGTCCATCCCAATTAGTACCAAGCTTTATATTGCCTGGATTTTTGTTTCTTATACCTCTAGGTAATTTTTCTGTTCCATCTGCCATTGTCTTTTAAAACCATTGGGATTAACTTAGGCAATCCATCAATGATAACTCCTGTTCCTATTACTGGTCTAGACTTTTGTAGTTTGTTATACTCAAAAGCTAAACTTTTCATGTTGATTAAACACCCAACTTGCATCCCCCAAAGTAGTTCATTTGGATTACTCCAATAATCTATTTTGAAGCACGTATGGTAATGCCCTTGTACGGTGCACATACCATATTGTTGAGCAACTTTTAGTACGTCTTTGTATTTACCATGACAAAAATATATCTTTTGACCATTAGAGGCTTTTAAGATTAAATCTTCATGCCATGTCCAACCTTTACCCACACCTAACATATGATTATATGATTTAAAAACTTCGTGAGGTAAACCATATCTAGTAGCTTTTCTAAATACTAAGCTACCATGATTGGAATCCATGACGTATTGTCTAGGGAATAACTTCTCTAGATCTCTAAAAAAACTTCTTGCTACTTTTAACTCATGACTTGGTGAGTATAATCCAGGATGTGAATCGTGGAATGATATACTATGCCAATCCATTTCATCACCTATATTTACAACTGTATCTGGTTTATACTTTTTTTTAATAGCTGCTAAAAATTCTAATGTATCTATGTGATGATAAGGTGCGTGTTGGTCACTTATTACTAATATAGATTTAGATGACATATATTGTTTATACAATTAGATGTTGTATAAGTCTATTATTAAGGTACAACTTTAAGTAGGTTCACCTTTTGTTTGTTCTTTGTTGTTAAAACAAACAAATTTAAAATACATTTTGTATTCATTAGTTTGTTCTCTACCTAATTTATCCATTTTTATTATAGATTGTTCATGACCAGCTTTCATACAATCATACAAATCATTGTATTTTATTTTCATTTCGTGTGGAGGCATACACTCTCCTGCAACGTAAGAGCATAAAATCATAAACAAGCTATATTTCATTATGTTAATAGATTTGTAACCAAGACTAATACTTGTGCTGCAACACCTAATCCAACAGCTGCTAAAACATATTGTATTCTATCAATATCTTTTTGCATATGTTTCAGGTGGTTGTTTTCTATAGTATCAATTCTTTGGTTTATAAGATCTATTGCACCATGAATTTTAAGAATTTCTTCTCTATTTTCTGTCATTCTACTCATATTAAAATAATGTCTTATAAGGATCTCTTATAAGTCCTTTCGTTTTATATTGTGTATATCTTGGTCCTTGATATCTAGGATGTCCAAGCTGTCCTAACACAAAATCAACAGCAGTATCAGATGCAAGATCTAAGGATAGTCCTTGTTCTTGTAATCCTTCTGCTATGTTTCGTGATGCAGACTGTAACCAAATAGGTAAGAATCTCATACCCACATGACCACCTATTTTAAGTCCTTTTTCAATCGCCTCATCATCTTTTTTAGTTATGTTTGGACTCCACTTAGTAGTTAAGTATTGTTTATTAGTTAATACTTCTATTGTAGTTCTAGGCAGAGAACCAATCTTTTTAAGACCAGTTGATTGTGGATCTGTTATCCAATGGAAAGGCTCCATTAATTGTTTAGAAAATGTAAGTACTTGTCCATCTCCTAAGTCAATTCTAGTTGGATCTGTATTCTCTAGTATTGAGTGTCCACTAAATATATAGTTTAGTGCAGATCCTGCTACAGCATATGTAAGTGCAGCTCTAGCAAAATAGTATTGATACATTCTACGTAATGCAGGATCAGACTCAAAGTTAGGTAATGATTTAGCTATAATCCTAACATTAGATATTGTCCAATCAGGAGCAAATAGAAGTAGTTGCATATAACCTCTAGATGCTGGTTGTAGTGTAGTTTGTGCTAATCGTTTTAGTGTATCATTTTGTATTCTGTTCGCTAATTGTTCCCAGTTTTGACCACCAAATGCATCATTAGTAAATGTAGCAGCTTTAGTTGCTTTAGCATATATCTGTGTTTGAGTATCACCAGGCATAATTCTTAATGAATTAGGTCTACCCATAAGTGTAGGTTTATCTAATGCTGTAAGAAATGTATGTAGTTTAGCTGCTGTAAAAATTCTATCCCAAGTAATAGTATCAAACCATCTAAATACTTTTTCTATTCTATCATTTGTCGATACACCAAAGTGTCTTTTTAAAAATGGATCTATTCCTCTAAGATTATAATAAAATCTATCAAATCCTGTATCTTCAGGTACTGATATTTGTAATCCAACACCTTGACCAAATCTTACTACATCATCATAACCTGCTGTACGTAGTTGATCTATGGCATGATCAAAGTCTTTGATATATGCTTTTGGATCACTAACAGATTTGAGTATGTCAGGTTTAGATCTAGGATCTAATGTTTTTTTAATAAAGTTTGGTTTAGCTCCTGCAAACCATAATGATTCTACTAATGCACCAGCATGGAAGAATGAAAAACCTACTGCTAGTCTTTTCATCATTAAGTTGGTAGTAAAGAGTGCACCCATTAATGCACCTTCATCAGTAGCATCAAATACCATTCTTAATGAATTAATCATGCCTTTGTGTACTAATACAGAATCACCTTTATCTACAAAGTATGGATGTTTAAACTCTGTATAATTAGTATCATCAAAAGTTTTTTTAAAGTTATTTCTTACAAGTAATGGTTTATTAGATATTTCTGTAATCTCTAAATTTTTGATCAATGCTCTGGTAGAGAGTGCTTTACCTGCAGCAAATGTATACATTCGTACCAGCTCAGCTGGATCATCTTTACCTAAACGTATAGTAAAACCTTTTTGTAATCCATGATTTATATCACCGAATATACCACGTCTAGCAAATTGAAACTTACCTGATGGACCAGTTACTATACCTGTATCAAAGTCACGTACAAATCTAAATGGTTGTGCTTTTGGATTGTATTCATTCCAAAGTAAAGGTAAATAATTAGTTCTTTTATTAAATACTAATCTTTCTTGTCCACCAAATATTTTATAATATTCATCAAAAACTTTCTCTATAGTTTTAGCTGCTTCAGGTAGATTTTTATCTACAGCTCTAAGCTCATCTAAAGTTATAGGTTTTAGTTTAGGATTATATTGGAATGTTTTTCTATCTACTTTAGCTTTTGTAAGATAATAAAATAATAATCTTCTAGCATCTATAGCATCAGGTATTTTTGCTTTTATAACATTAGATAATTCTTGTGCTGCTGAGTTTAATTTTACTGTACTAAGTCTAGCAGTATCTAATGTAGCTTCACCTTGTAATGCTGCTTCTTGAAATTCTTTAGAAGTTTTTCTTAGCTGTGAACCTAATAATCTTGATGCTCCATATATTGCTGCACCAATACCAAAACCTTTTGCTGTAGCCAGAAGTTTTTCATCTGGTGTTGTTAAAAATTGTGCTGTACCAAAGATACCTCCAACTGCAGCTGCTCTTTTCAAAGCAGTAGCTAGTGCCATATCTTTGCCATTTTCATTAATAGTTCTGAGAGCTGCTGTTACATCTGCCTTAATTAAGTCAAACTTTTTAGGATCAGATATAGTACCAGCTTCTTTTCTAATTATTTCTATTAGTTCATCTACATTTCTGTAGATACCTTGTTCATTGAAATCTACTAACTTCTCTGCATTCTGATTATATTTTTCAAATACTTTTCTGTGAGCTGCTTCTATTCTGGCTCTGGGTACTCTTGTTAATCTACGTACAAGCTCACCAGTTCCTGCAAATCCTACCGAGAACAAAGCTCCTGCTGTAGCTCCTATAGTAGTTTCTATAGATGTTCTTTTTGGATCTAGTGTTGCTGCTTCACCTAACTGAAATGTACTGGAAAATACTAATGGTGTTGCAAGTGTAGCTGTAGCACCTACTTTAATATCAGAGGCTATTTTAGCTTTTAATCTTTTGTATTCTAAATTTTTACCACGTTTTAATTTAATAGAATTTACTACACCTCTACCAAGTCTACCCCATCCTAGTGGCATAAAAAGTAGCCAAGGATCAGCTACAATCATATTAACAAGCTCAGCACCAAATAGTTTAGGATTTTGTTTTACCATATTCCCAACTTCTTTGATGTCTATATTCATTGGTCCTTCTTCTAAGAGATAACCAAATCTATTTAGTTTACGTTCTGCTTCTTTGTATATTCTTGATCCTGCTTGATCAGGATTATTTTGTATGTATTCAAGTGCTTCTTGTGCTTGTTTCTTTTTAGTATTACCAGTTATCCATTGATATAATGATGCTGGTAAAGATTCTTCTCTTATAAGATCAATAGGATTACGCAATGACTGAAAGAATCCAGGAGTTTTATCTTGTATTTCTTGTTGAAGTGGATCTTTTACTCCGTCTGATAAACCCTTAACTGGATCTTTCAACTTAAATTCTTCAAGATGAAAGTCATTATGTGGCATTATTTTTTTCTAAATTTATTTTCAAGATAAGTTAATTCTCTACCTACACGACCTGTTTTAGATCTAATATCATAAGTTCTGAATGTTTCAAACTTACGAGTTTTTGGATTAAATTTTTCTAATCTAGAATATTGATCTATAGTTTTATCTATATTAGTCATAGGTGTTTTTTTACTAGATTTAAATACTTCTCTTGGTGGAAAACCTAATTCTCTAGCTTCTTTATCAGATAATTTTTGTAATGTTTTAGTTTTTTGACTACCAAATCTTCTAATACCTACACCAAGTTTATCACTTGTTTTTTGTAAAGTTCTTATACCTTTAGCTCTAGCAGTTTTAAATGCTTGTGTTTTTGCTTTATCTATTCTTTTTAATGTAGATTTACCCTGTGCAGTTTTTACTTTAAAATTTGTACCAGGTTTTGTTTTGTAAAATTTAGTATCTTTAAATAACTTCATTGATATAGCTCTTACTTTTTGCATACCAGCTTCAAGACTTCTAGACTCTGCACGTCTAGCAATCTTTTCTGCTGCTTCTTGTCTTAATGAAGTTGCTTGTTCAGTAAATTTTTTTTCAACAGGTTTAAAAAATTTAAGTTTTTGCACACCCTTAAACTTTTTACTAACACCTCTGATTATAAATCTTTTCATTATACTCCTAGTCAAAATATTCAGGAAACTTAGCTTTTAATATTTTCATAGCTCTTTCCTTAGATATTTTTTGTAATTGTGGGTTTGCTGCTAATAGCATTGTAAATACTTGTGAGTCATCATTAGCTACAACTTCACCTGTTTCTTTTGGTATAAATACCTCTGGTCCTTTTTCACCTACAAGATATGTTTCACCTTTATGAGCTGTACCTCCATGCTCTAATGGTTGAGCTTCTAAAGTAGCATCAATTATATTGTAACCAAATAATTTAAATCCACCTTTTTTATCTATTTCTTTATTATCAATCATTTCTTGTATAATTTTTTTATACAATCTATCTGTTATAGGTAAATCTTGACCTTTAGACTTAGCTGCTTTTACTGCAGCTCTTACTTTTTTATTAACAGCAAGAGCAATATCTTCAACTGCTTGTTCATATTTTTCTGCTTGATTACCTGGTAATAATTTTCTAAGAATTGGTGCAGATATATCAAATGAAGTATTAAGAACACTTTTAATTTTATTTAAGTCTCCTTCTGTAGGTTGAATTACTTCAGTTTTATCAGCTAATAATTTTTTATATGTACCAGCTATACCACCACCTTTAAGTATATTATTTAATGCACTTTCAGATATAGTTTTACCTTGTGCTGAAGATTGTAAAAATGATAAACCAATCATAAATGCAGGGTTAGACATAAGTGCATCAAAGCCACCTTTGTCTTTCCATGATTGCATCATCTGATCTTTGTTCATACCAAATACTTTAGTAAAAAATTCATTAGGTTGATTTACAATATCTTCAGATTTAAGCATAGGAACTTTTGCTCCATCTTCCATTGTAGGTACTTTAGATTTATTTTGTGATGCTTTTATTTGTTTTTGTTTTTCTATTGCTATCTTTTGTTTATTTTGTGCATCTTGTGTTAAAAATTTTTTAGGTAAATTAACAGTTTTACCACCTATAATTACTTGTCCTTCTCCTGGTGGAACAGCTAATATTTTACCCATTGCAGAATCTGTGTTTGTAGGAAAAATAGGATTTTTAATTAATGGAGATCCATCTTTTCTATCTGTTAACATAGCTTTAAAACCAGAACCATCCATTGTTAAATCACTAGATAGTAAAGAATCATCTTGTACAGGTTTTATGTTTCTAATATTTTGTAAAGTCTCATTGTACTTTTTCATAAAATCTTGGTACCATTCCATTATAATATCCCCTTATCTAAACTGTTTTTTTTTAAAAAATCGAAAAATATACTATTGCCTACAGCTACTTGACCAATAGCACTAGGTGTTCCTAATACTGCTTTAATTTTGTTTTTAGCATTATCATATTCATTTTTGAAAAAGAACTCACTGCTTTTATTATTCATTCCTGAATACCATTTGGCTGCAACAGATTCTTGTGGTTCTGATCCTCCAATGTTGTATGAGCCTTCTACTCTTGCAACTCTATCTGCTTCTCCTCCTCCACCAACAGGATTTGAATATGTTCTAGTTATTGGATCGTAAACTTGTCCACTATAAGATTCCCATTGTTTAGGAGAATAGGTTTTCATTCTATCTTGCCAATTCATTCCATGAGATTGTCCTACTTCAGCAATTGTATCAAAATCATTAAGTAACTGATCATAAGTAAGAGGTGCTCCTCCTGTACCAGTTGGTGAAAATACTTTCATAGCAACATCAAGTGTAGGAATACTCATTGATACAGATTGTGGTACGTAGCCTGATTTTTCCCATTTAGCTATTGTTTCTGGTGAATATAAAGGATTACCATTTCTATCTGTAGCATTTTTCCAACTATCACCAATTTTTCCAGTTCTATTTAAATTTTTTACATATTCTTTCATTTCTGAAAGTGTTGCATCTTCATTAAAATCTGTAAAACCTGCTTTTTTTAATTTACCTTTAATTGTATCTAATTTAGAATCAGCAATGTATTTCATTTGGTTGTATTCATATTTAGTATTATAAGTAACTGGTCTACTTCCTAAAGGAGGTACTCCACCAAATTGTTCTGCGTATTCTATTTTTTGTCTTTCTACTACTTCTGGATCTACTTTTGTATTTTCATAAATAGGATTATCATCTTTATCATATCCTATTAATGCTCCTCCACCTTTTACAATACCTTTAGATGAATAGTCTGTAATATATCGTTCTCTTGCAGTAGATTGATTATCGTTATTATTATTAGTGGTTGTAGTCGTAGTTTTAGTTACTGGTTCTCCATAATAACCAGAGCCTACTTCAAATCTTGAATGTCCTTGATCTGATCCTTGATTGTTATTATTTGAACTGCCTTGTTGTACACCCATAGATGATCCTGAAGATCCATGATGTCCTGGATATGCAAATACACCAGATTTTGTAGGTGTTTTTACTCCACCTGCATTAACTAACATATCTCTTTCATCTGCTGTTATATAAGCAAGAAAGTGATCATCTGGAGCTTCTGAGTTTAATAACCCAGCAGCTTTTTTTAGTTTTTTATTTTCTAATAAAGACATTTGTTCCTTATAGTATTGCTAAAACAATAATGACTATAGCTATAGCAGCACATTCTATTTTATGACATTTAACAAAGTGTGATACGTGTTCTTTAATTTTCATTATAAAAGTCCTCCTAATAATCCAAAACCTGCACCAAGTGCAGCTCCTTGTGGTCCTAATCCAAACATATTACCCATAGCATAACCAGTCATAGCTCCACCTGCAGCCATACCTAATCTGTTAGGATTAGTGTTAGTTTGTGTAACAGTTGTTGGTAAACCAAAAGCAATTGGATTTACGTTTTGTTGATATTGAGATAAAGCAGCTTGTGGTGCTAATTGTTGTTCTCTTTGTATATCTTCTAAAGCACCTCCAACAGCAGTTAAACTAGGTACTCTTTGTGCTGTTGATAATTGTCTAGCTCTTTCTCTTTCTAATTGTTGAAATGCAAAAGGTAATGCTTTTTCAGCAACTTGTCCTATTACTGCATTTTGAGCNCCCATACTTGTTGGTGTTCTACCTGCACCTGAAAACTGTCCTGCAACACTAGAATATACATCTTGTCCAGCTTGTTGAATTAAAGGAGATAAGAATGGATTTGTGTATTGTCCTTGTATTGTATTTAATATTTGTTGATTAGCTGCTCCTGCTATTTGCTCAGATGCTGCTAAACCTTGCAACGTTTGTTGCGAAGGTGGTACATAACCTGCAGCTCCAGGTCCTTGATTGTATATAACACCAGCTTCAGATATCATCTGATTTAATGCTGGTTCTGCTGGTGCGTATGGTTCAACTCTAGAAGTTGTACTTCCTGAACCTCCTCCTCCTGATGACATATTTATTTCTCCTTTTTCTTTTCTAATAGTACATGACTTTCTTTATAACCATATTGTTTTAAAATTTTTTTCCAACCTGGTCTTGCAACTAATTCTAATAAGTCACAATTATTATGCCATGCAAATTCTTCTACATGTTTTATTAAATGTTGCCATTTATCACGATGTCTACCTTTCATTATCTTAATGTTTAGACAACGTTGTAATGGTCTTTGTATAATTTCAGTAACACAAACACCATAATATTCTTTTGTTTCTGAATCCCAAAGAATCCATAATTGCATTTTATTATCAAGAATATCTTTCTTAATATGTTCTGCTCTTGCATATGCGTTAGATCTAGCAAGTGCATCTGCAATATCTTTAACTACTATTGACCATACTTGTTTAACTTTGTCAGTAGGTATAAGTACTTGTTCAATCACGTAATAATTAAATAACTCAAATTTATATGTATAGAATCAGTAGAGCTAATTGTAGCTTTTAAAATATCTGATGTTTCCAGTATAAGTGGAGCTGATAATATTTCAACTGAATTATTAGCAGATAAAGCTTTTGTATTTAATATTTTGTATGTTGCTGATGCTGAACTATC
>FUFK010043791.1_pt1 | contig 11897 bp, 24 predicted proteins | sample 1021851 | NCBI WGS metagenome assembly FUFK01 (sample SAMEA51879418, study PRJEB19060) | metagenome
ATGCAGATGCTGATAGAGCCTTAAAAAATCCATCACGAGTAATGCGTTTACCAGGTACTTACCATATGGGAGATGATGGGACAAAACGAGAGATGACAAGAATCATCAGCTCGTGCGAAAAAAAATATACAGTCAAAGATATTGAGGATTGTTTGCCCAATAAAGTGCAGACAGAAAAAATAAAAAAAAGTAAACAATTTAAAGAATATAGAAAAGGTACTTTTGAAGATATTAAAGATGCACTTAATTGCATACCACCTCGTATCCCCGGAAGTGGTACTTACGATTATTACAGAAACCTGCTATGGGGACTTGTGAAAGCTTGCCATGACGCAAACAGATCTGAAAGCGATGCAATATCTTTGATGCAACAACATTCTCCACAATGGGGAGGTATTGATCAAGTCGCAAGATCAGGAGGTAAATTAATCGAGGCAGGGACTTTNTGGTATCTCGCACGAGAATCAGGATACAANCCACCNAAACTTGTAGAGATTNAAAGTATAGAAAATCCTGATACTCCTGTAGTAATAGAAAAACAACCATTACAAAAAATAGAAGCTAATCAATTAATGGAGCAACTTAGAAAAAAGAATAAAGGAGATAATCCATTTAGATATAATATTTTTACTCAGCAAATAGAAGAAGGAGGAGAAATTTGTGAGGGCGAAAACTCGCTAGAAAGATATTATATAAAACTTGCTGATAGTGGAATAAAAGTATCAAAAGATCTTGCTTTTGATTGTGTTGTGCAAGCAGCAAGAGAAAATGAATATGATCCTGTAAAAGAATATTTACAACACGTTTCTAATACAGAAGAACTTACTTATATCGATCAACTCGCTACTACATATTTAAGACCCGAAGATAAACCCATCGCTCCTACCATCTACGACAAAATGTTGAAGTGTACTTTGATTGCCGCTGTAGCTCGTGTTTTTGAACCAGGATGTAAATTTGATAATTGTTTTGTGATAGTTGGAAAGCAGGGAGCTAGAAAATCTACATTTTGGTCTACATTAGGAGGTCATTTCTTTTCTGATGCATTAAAAGATATATCTAATAAAGACTCGTTGATGGTCTTACATAGAAGTTGGATAATGGAATACAGCGAATTAGATTTTTTGACAACTCGAAAACAAGCAGGGGAAGTTAAAGCATTCTTATCACAGGCAACAGATATATTTAGAGTCCCATATGGCAAATCAACAGAAGTATTTAAAAGAAGAGGAATAATAGTTGGAACTTCTAACAAGACAGATGGTTTACTGATGGATGATAGTGGTAATCGTAGATTCTGGATTTGTCAAACTACAAGAGATAATACAAATCAAATAGATTGTGATGGATTATTAAAAGAAAGAAATTCGATTTGGGCTTCCGCAGTTTCTGCATATTTAAATAAAGAACCTTGGACATTAGATACAGAATCAGAGGAAATTGTTAACAACGAAAATGTGAAATATTTAATAGATAGTCCTTGGAAATCTGTTGTAGAAAGTTATATAAATGAACCTAAAAATAGAGGTCGAGAGTTAACAACAGAGGTCGTACTTACAGAAGCAATTGAAAAGCCAATTGAACGACAAACTAGAGGAGACCAGATGCAAATTGCATCGATCTTAAGGGACTTGGGACTTGTTAAAAAACGTAGGGGAGATAGATCGAGTCGCAAATGGGTCTACATTCGAGACTTGGACACAATTTCTGTATAGATTGTTAAGAGGTTGGACACCAGAAGGTTGGACACAGGTTGGACACATTGTCCACGACTAGCTTTGTCTAACGTCCAACTAAAAACTCATAAACTACTTTTTTTATACTAATACCTATAAGATAGGGCTAAATAGGGGCTATCTTACATACACCAGATAAAAAGAGAAATATATAGGAAATAGGTTGGACATTTCAAAAGGTTGGACACTAGTCTCATTCTTCAAGGACTTGCTATAATTTATTTAATTACATTTAAGGTGGTTAATTTTGACTTTTGAGTTAACAATTAAAATTGCTCCTTTAGTGAAAGAAGTTGATAAATATGACCCTAAATCTATAAGACACGCTTCTTATAAAAGTTTAAAAGATATTGCTTTTATAGTAGCTCGTGGTGGTTCATCAAAAGATCAAACTAATAAACGAGGTGTGCCTACATTATTTAAAGAACAATTTAGAGATCCTGTTCCCTTAACATTGGATAGTATTTTTTATACTCCTCGTGCAAATGAGATAAAAAACAAAGTTACTTTTCAAATACTTGAGGATGAATCTAAAGGTAACGCACCTGCAAAATATCTTTATCCTGTTATTGGTGGTGGAAGCACGAAAGTTTATGCAACTAGATTTTTGCAATATTTGAGGGCAAAAAATTACATAAATATAGATCAATATCCATATCCAAATACAAAATACACAGACATGGTGAAAACAAAACCTGATGGAAGAGTTAAACCAACTGTTTATAGAAATACAATATGGGGATTAAGTATGACAAAATCAAAAACAAAAAAAAGAAATTCTAAAGGCCCCAAAATACATGATGCGAGAGTATTCGTTGTTAAAAGTAAAGGGCAACAAGACCAAAAAAATAAAAATCTTAGGCCTGGTATTTATAGAATTAAAGCAGATCAAGGAAAAGATGGTGCAGCCATACCTTTATTTAGATATGGGAAATTACCATCGATAAAAGCAAAACCAACTTTTGGTGATTTAATTGAGGATATAGTTAATGTACAATTTGAAAATATTTTAGAAAAAAATATTAATAAAGTTGGTAAAACAATATAATATAGTGCTAGGATATTAGTAGCAAATGTTTTACCTTAGTGACTAACGTAGACGATCTAGCAAAGAAAATACAATTATTAGATGAAGCTTATAGAGCTGGTAATCCTTTAGTGTCTGATTTAGAGTTTGATAAATTAAGAGCANAATTAGTAGATATAGCACCAAATCATCCTTTATTACTATCGCCCGGAGGTGGCAATAATTTATTAAGTTTAGGAAATTATTCTTTTATAGATTGGTATAAAGACTTGCCACATAATACAGATGTAGTCGTACAACCTAAAATAGATGGTTGTGCTGTAGCTCTAAGATATAGATTTGGAAATTTAGTTAAAGCTTGGAATAGAAAAGGAAAAGATATTACTTATGCAATGAGAAAAGTTACTAATGTTCCACAGAAGATTAATCATTTAGATTGCATAGAAATAAGAGGAGAATTATACGGAACAACAGGACATACAAAAAGTCAGAGACTTGCAGCAGGTCACATGAGAAAAAAAGCACCCGATGGAGAAGGACTCGCATTCTGCGGTTTTGAGATTATGGGAAAAGATGACGGATTTGAAGTTGATACATTACAGCAATTATTATGTTGGGGTTTTCATGTTTGTGGTCATATACATATAAGAAGTAATGTTATCCAGAAGGTAAGAATTTTACATGAGGATTGGAAAGATAGTTTAGTTTTTTCTAGATATCCTACAGATGGATTAGTAGTAAAAGTAAATAGCCATAAATTACAAATAAAATTAGGTAGCGGTAGTGTTGCACCAAGATGGGCTTTAGCTGTTAAAGATTGGAAACTTAGTGATTAATAGTCTAGTAATTTGCTAGGAAATGTATTATACTAAGGGGGTACATTCATTTATTATTATGAAAAAAATTGAAATCTTAGTTTCTGATAGAGACTATGATCTGCTAACCAGAATCGCTAAAGCAGATAAAAGACGTTTGTCTGACATGAATTATTTATGTTATGGAAGAGGTCTAGACTACTTATTTACAGATCAACAGCTCTGCGTAGATAGAGTTCATACAGATGAATATACTGCCACAGAGCAAAAGCAAATGAAAAAAAATAAGGAGTTAGAAAAAACAGAAGGTTGGGATGATCTTGATTACAACCAAAAGAAAGAAAAAGGATATAAGCATGTTTGTGATTTTATTAGTAATTGGGAAAAGAATGAGGATAGTGGAGAAATGTATGATCCATTAGTACAACCACTTTCAAAAAGAATTGAAAGTTATGCAACCGAGGATATTAAAGAGGAGGTAACAAAGTGAATTATAAATTTTCATTTTCAGTAAGACCCGATGGTGCTAAAAAAAGCACCATCCCTAATATGTATCGACTTACAAATGAGTTTCAACAACTCTTAAAAAAATACAATTTAAAAGTTGAAGGTTATTTATTTGAACATAATAAATTTCAAGAATTTCATTCAGAAGATTTTTCTGAGGAGCTAAATTAATGAATTTTAAACATCATCAATTAGTAGAAATTTATTCAGCTCTAAAAGAAGGTTGTTGGATTAATTTAGAAACTAGAAATGAATTAATACAAAGACTCGAAGATTATTTAATTCGAGTCGCAATGCATAATGATTTTGAAGTTAAAGAAAAGAAGGTAGCAAAATGAACCTAAAAGACTCGCAAACACAAGAAATTTTCAGCCTGGGCTTAAACCCGGCTGAATTTGATCAACTCCGGGACTTGCTAGATCATGTCAAACATATTGAGATGGAAGCAAGACCCGAAGAGAAACTCAGATTTATTAGTCTGAGTACTATAAATGGAATCGTTAAAAAATTAAAAATTTTAGCGGATCAGGAAGGAGCAAAATCTGACGATTTTTTCTTCAACAACAACAACCCTTATTAAAGACTCGGAGGACTCGCACCCTTGAAAAGACAATTTAACATTCGTATTTCTGATGAATGTTTTGAACAGCTCGAAACATTAACAAAAAGATCATCAACAAATATCTGTCCCACTTGTGGAAGTGAGACAGAAATCGAATTTTCTAAATATAAAGGTATGAAACCGACAGGACTCGCAACCTTACTATTAGAAGAAGCAGTTGCAAAATTAACAAAACCAAAATCATAGATTACTCGAGCTCGAAGACTCGTAAAGGACTCGCAAGAGTCCTATTTTTTTTGCTCAAATTTTTGCCAATATTTAAGCAAATATTCAAATGGGTCTTCTAATAATTCAAATATTTCATCTAATCTGGTTTCTAATTGTGAGATTTGTAGCTCTGAAAATTGTCTGCCAAAAGTTTCTTTAACATCATCATCGAAATGAAAAGCTAAATCATTTTTACATAGATCAAAAATAAATTTTTTTGCAGTTTCAGGACTTGTTAGCTTTTGCGAAAAATCCATCATTCTTCCTCTTCTCCATCAAGTATTTTAAAAGCTTCATCCCCTAATAAATCTGCAATTTCATTCATAACAGTTTCAGTAGAACTATCCCATCGATCTTTGCCCCACCATAAGGAATCAATTAAAGCAATTAATTTTTTCCCTTCTTCATCACAAGTAAATGTGCCTTTTTTGTTTGTTGATTTAATAAGCATTAGTTAACCTCTGAAATAATCATTTGTTCTATTGGTAAAGTCATATAATTTCCTATTTCACTTTTTAGGTTTTTTGGAGCATCAAAGATTGTAAAATCTGCAACTCTACCTAAAGGACTATTTCTGTAATTCTGAGGATTACAAAATAAAATCCCATTGTCATTAACTTGTCTATAAATAATTGTAAGCATTAATTTTCCTCCATATTAAAAATTTCGCCATTGCACCATTCGTACAATTCTTTTTCTATAACATCTGTTTTTTCTTCTAACCAATCTTCATTAGCCAAACATAAATAATATTTGCTATTTAGAAGAATTTCATAATAACCACCATGCTTAAAGACTCGCACACATATTGTTGTATGTTGATCTATTTCTCCTGTGGTATCCAACCACAAATAATCTTCCCCTCCATTAATGCATTCTTTTGGAATGCCATGTTCTTCGTGGATTTTTTTGTAGTTTTGTTTGATATAAGGAATGTCCTCATAATCTTTTTTCCATTCTTCAAATGTGATTTTTGTCATTAGATTTGTTCCTCCTTTCCACCTTGGGAATAAAATTGTTTAATTAATTTTTCTCTTAAAGCAGTATTTTCTTTATGTCTTTTTTCAAGTAGTTTTAAAGTGTGAATACAATGATCTATTATTTGTTGATCATCGTTTTCTTTATGACAATCAATAATAATCTTTTCTTGACGTTCAATAGTTCCTTTAAGACCACATAAATCAACATGAGTAATTCCAATTAATTGAATTAATTCGCTGTTAGTAAAATTCATGGCATAACCTCCGTTTGTAATTCCATGTATCTTTGAGCATTTCTGATTTCTGATAATTCAGATTCAGTAATTTCTTTTAAATCTTCATCTTTTTCATAATATGGTTCTAATCTTCTTTCATCTAGAAGAGTATATCTGTCAGTTAGCAATTCATTTATATATTCAATTGCTAGATCATTTTTATCTTTAGGTAATCTTTTTTTGCCACTTAATTTTTCAAATAAATCAATTGCAACTTTTACTGCCTCATCAAGAGACTCGCAAGCTTTACCAAAAGTTTCGTGACCTTGTTCATCGCAGTTATAGACATAGAATTTTGAAAATTCTTCCTCCTCTGGGCGATCATTTTCTGAGTTAGGAATCTGAATATGTATCCATGTATTTTCTTTATATTCTAAAGATACATTAGCCATACAACTATCACATTCACTAAACCCATCCCAATGACGAGAAGACTCGCTAAGTTTTTTTAGCAAGTCTTTCATGTATGGTTCTGCAATTTTGGGATTGTGATGTTCCCATATTTTAAATTTAGGCATTGAATTCCTCCTTTTGTTTTTTAAGATTTTCAATTAATAATTGTTTTTCTTTGTATTTTTGTTGTGATCTTTCTAAAACTGATTTAAAAGTTTCAACACGATTTGGATCATTCTTATATTTTTTAACTAGACCTTTGTATTCTGAGATGAAAGAACATAATCCATCATTAGAAATTTGCAAATCCATTATTGCACTTTCTAAAAGATCTTTAGTTAAAGTTATTTCTATTGTTTTATGCATTCGGGGAGTCCTCCTTATTAAAAGCATTGTCTACAAGATTCCACATTCTTTCATAAGAACGTAATGTGTCTCTTTGAGTATCTGTTAAATGTTTTCCATCTATAGGCTTAAAATTGTAAAGTAAATCTTCAATAGCCATTTTTGGAAGATTTTCTTTTTCTAACCAAGCGTGAAAAGAATCTGCCAAGATTGAAAATTCTTGAAGATCCCAAGCACATCCATCTTTACTTTCATAATGACCAAATTTAAAACCATTATGTAAATTAAATAATTCGCCATCGCACCAATTATATAAGGCACGTTTTACAACATTTAAATCTTTGTCGTAAATATCTGATCTATCTAAAGTGACAAAATAAGTGCCATCTTCTAATTTTTCGATGTGACCACCTTTTCTAAAAATCAAGAGACTCGCTGTATCTTGATGAGTTTCGCAGATACAATTTTCCTCAAAGACATGATATAAATCATTTCTTAAATTTGGAATTGTGAAAAAATCTTTTTCCCAAGATTCGTAAGAAACGTATTTTGACATTTACATAACCTCCTTTTTTAATTGATTAAAAATTTCGTGTAAATTTTCTTCATCTTCATACCATCCACTATCAAGTTTTTTCATAACAAAAACATCTAATGCTTGATATAAAGAACGTGAAGCACTTCTTGTCCATGTAAATTGAACTTTGTCTTCTTTGTCTTCTACTTCTTTCCAACAGTATCCAAAACTAAAATCGAAAACAGTTACGTTTTCTCCTTTATATACAAGAGAAATTGGAGTTAATTTAGAGAAAATAATTTTGTCTTCAGAATCTAAAACTTCTTGAAAACATTCTCTCCAATCATCTGCGGATTCTTTGCATTCTTGGTTTAGATAATAATCTAAAACTTCTTGTGCAGTTTTTTGATCGAAGCAAGGTTCGTCCCATCCATTCCAATATGTGTCTGCGGAATAGCCTTCAAAAACCTTATCTTCATTAATTTGAAATTTGGTTTTTCTCATAAATAAAAAGTGTAACTACTCCCTTATTATAAGGGTTTTCCTAGCATTTTGCTAGACATTCGTTTATAATGGTAATAGGTTCTGGATCTCTGGAATCTTGTTAAATTGCTTTAAATTTATGAAAACTATTCAACAAACCAAAACTTTTGAAGTTGGACAAATTGCTTTTTGTAATGGCGGTTGCACAATGCAACTTCCAACTTTTTATAAAGTTGTAAGAAGAACAGAAAAAACTGTTTGGTTACAAGAAATTGCTAATCAATTAATTGAACATGATGGTTATGGTCAAAGGGGTCGCAAAATTCCTGTTGACGTTCCAAGAGGGGCTGTTTTTAACAAGCGTGTTAAAAATTGGAAAGAATTAAAATATGGTAATGGCAAAGATCAAGAATTTGCTTACATAAAATATTGGGGTATAGTCGAACCTTGGGATGGAACTGCAAAATATTATGATTCCATGGATTAAGGAGGTATAAAAAATGAAACCAAGAAAACAAATTAGAAACTTTGAAAAAAATTTTTCCAAACAAACTATGGAAGAAGTTAATCGCATTATTGCAGATCATTTAATTCCTACATCTATGTGGGATTCTGAAAAATATTGCAGTATGACATGGAAAATTACTGTTGATTTACAAACATGGGAGGATCTAGAAAATGCAAAATGATTTTTTAGAGTGCGACAAGTGTTGCACCAAAATTTTTGACTATGACGCATTCGGGGAGTCTAAGTACGAAATTATTAACAACGAAATTTTATGTGTCCCATGTTTAGAAAAAGGAGGATTTTCAAATGACAACTAAAAAAATTAAAGTAGATATTTCTTTTGAAATTGATTTAGAAGATTTAGAAGATTTACGATCTAGTATTTATGCATTAAGTTCTGATGCATCATATTATGATTTAGATACTAGAGATGGGAAAGAATATTATCCTAAATGGGTGCATGATTTAGTTGAAAGTTATAATGGCAATAAATTTGTGAATAAAGAAGAGCGAACAGTATGGTTTGAAAACGATCCATTAACTGAGGTTTGTCTCGAAACCACATAATCTGGTTTTGTAAAAATTTTTTTAAAGACTCGCAAGGGTCTTTTTTTTTGCGAGGGACTCGCAAGGTCAGGGACTCGCTGAGAGACTCGCAGGGACTCGCTGACTTTTTTTCTCACAAAATTTCTCAAAATTTTTCAAAAAATCCAGAAAAAAGTAGTACAAATTTACTATTTTTTATAAAAAAGGGGCAAATCGACTGGTATGACTACGTTTTTAGCGATTATTTAATTATATTTTATAAAGTGTAATTTTTCTGGATTGTTTATATTTTATTTTTGTAATTTGCTCTTAATTGTTTATATTTTATTTTTTGTAATTTACTTATAAAAAATATAATTAAATAATTCATTTTTATTTTATTTGTTTATATTTTATTTTTGTTATTTTTTTTATAAAGTATAAAGAAATAATTTTTTTTTTTTTGATTTTACAAAATTTTTAAAATTTGGAGCTCTTCTGGAATTTATTAAAATTTTTTTTATTTTTGTTATTTGGTTTTTCGCATGTAAAAAATTTTTTTTAATTTTATAAAATTTATAATTAAAGAGTAAACATAATTCATCCTTAAAAATGAAAAACACAAAAAACCAAAAACCTAAAATAAAAATTGCTAAAATGTCTTTTTTTATTTTTTCTCAAAAATTAGCATCATTAATAAATGAAGCTAATAATATTAAACTTGATGATTTTAAAAAATATTATCAAGATTTAATTTCATATATTGGAATTATTCAAAATGAAAATAAAATTTTGAAAAATGAAAATAAAATTTTAAAAGAAAAATTAAAATTTTAATCTAATATATAAAAAAAATAATTTTTTTTAATTTAGATAATTTTTATCTAGATTTTTTTTTATTTATTTTTTTTGTTATATGAGGTTATAGAGTCAATTTTTTGAATGGTTTAAAATCCTTATATAGTAATTTAAAAAATATTAGTTTTTGCGTCTTCTGGTTTCTTAAGTTGAGACATTTTTAATACTATAAGAATCCTAGTTTTTTCCTAGTGTTTAGGTATTAGTGTTCATAAAAATTTTAAAATTATAGGATTCTTACTTTCTCACAACACCTGGAATCCCTTGGTATGACTAGCTTTTTTAGTCTTAAATCAATCTCACCAAAATTTTATTTTTTTGTTTTGTGTGACACTCTATAAACTGGTTGTAAATGCTCAAAAATCTTGAAAAAACCTTGATAAATACTAGGTTTTTCCTAGTTTTTGCCTTATAATTAAGGTTATAGAGGTTAATTTTTTTTTCGTCCTCTATTAAAACTATGAAAAATCAATTTATTGTTTTTAGTACTGTCTACTTAGTAGCATTTACTTTTTTTCTTGGTATTCTTCCAAGAATAGTTGTAAACAGTTTAGACACTTCTAACAATCCTTTTAAATATTCTCATGTTCTTATTAATAACTAATTATTATTATGTTTTTTCTAAGAAACAAAAAAGCAGATTATCAAATAAAAGAAAATCTAAATAATTTAGGATTTCTTCCAATAGATGATAATCTATATACTTTTAAATATGCAACATTAAAATGTAGATATTTAAACAGTATAAAAAACACAAATTTTATTGTTGATGATGCTATTTAATAGCATCATTTTTTTTTATCCTTTTATCCTTTTTTTATTATGGAAAATTTAACTTGTTGGGAATGGTGCATATTATCAAGCACTATTAAATATAGATTATTGTATGACAAAAAATCTAATGATTTTATTTTAAGAGATTTAAAAAAAATTGAAAAAAAATTATTCCCACACTTACAAAAACCTTAATTATTAGTACGCTCTGGTTTCGGTTTTTTTCTTCTGGAACTATCAAAAATTTTAAAAACCCTATCTATTACTTAANNATTATGANATCTTTTAGACTACCAAAAACTATTAAAGCTTATCAAGATACTTATAAGCTTAATTATAATTCTTTATTATCTGAGAATCCAAAAACAATTAAATCAGATATTAAAACTTATATTTTACATTTAGCGCCATCTAATCAATCGGGCATTATTAATGTATGTCCCTCGGCTTTAAATTGTGCGAAATTATGCCTTCATCATAGCGGTAATAAACTCTACTATCCAACTAAAGTTAAAAGTAGAATTAATAAAACAATCGCATTTAATGATTCTCAAAATGATTTTATGAATATATTAATTTTAAATATTATTAGAAATTTTAGAAAAAATAATAATAAGCCTACAGCCTATCGCCTCAATGGTACATCGGACATATTATTTGAAAATATACAAATATATATAAGTGTAGGATTATCTGATTTTATTTTTAATAAATTTTCATTTAATATTAATAGTGGTTACTATTCAAATATTTTTGAAATATTTAAACATGAAAAAAATATTATCATGTATGACTATACAAAAAATAAAAGAGAATATAAAAACTTATTAAATGAATTTAATTATCATCTTACGTTTAGCTTCGATGGAGAATCAAATAAAATAAATATTGAAAGATGCTTTGATGCTATGGAGAATAATATAAATATTGCTAGCGTTATAAATTATAAAAAAAGAGATATATTACCAACAAAATTTTATAGTAAAATATTTGATAAAAATTTTGATTGTATAGATGGCGATAATGATAGAGGGGATATGAGGTTTTTAGATGCTAAAAATAAATTAGTTCTATTGAGATTTAAAAAACCAATAGGCATTAAATATAATAAAAAAGATATAGAAAAATTTTGTATAGTATAATATAAAATTTATATCTTATATTTTGGGATGCNNTAAGCATCCCTTTTTTTTGTGTCTTCTGGAGCTCCAAGTGAAAACGATAACCATTATCATTTTCCTAGGATTATCATAGTCTCATTTTTTGAGACAAGTGAGAAAATTTTTAGGTTCTTTTATTTTTTTTGGTCGGGAGTGGTTTCGGAT
>FUFK010064523.1_pt1 | contig 11897 bp, 18 predicted proteins | sample 1021851 | NCBI WGS metagenome assembly FUFK01 (sample SAMEA51879418, study PRJEB19060) | metagenome
AGTCATTAACCCATTACATAGCCAGACTAAGGCATCTACACAATCATCATGTGAGCTAACCCCAAAATTTACAATCTCATCAGTAAGATGAGTCATCTTCCTAAATTTATTAAATATTATTTTTCTTTGTTCAAAAAGCCCCATAATTCCTCGAAATCTTGCAACTTTGTCTCCACGGAATCCTTTTACAGGATGCCAAATTAAATTATATAAACCTTGTTCCTGTAAACATATTCTTTTAAAGTCAGCTTCTAATGATGCCTGATATGCAACTGCTTCTGACCATACATCAATAGAACTTCCTGTAGGAAAATAATTTTTACCATCTTTATGAATAATTCCCCATTCTTCCATCATTTCCATTAAAAGTTCTAATTTTTCTAAATTTCCCATAACTCTTACTCTCTTACAATCAATNATATGAATTTTNTCTTTTACTCTTCCACCCATNACAAAAACTGTATAATCATTTTGTTCTCGAACTCCAGCGGATAAATCCACNCCAACTCCTAAAGANTCAAATTCTGTTGATATAGTTCCNTTAACNATTAANTCTGGNGAAAGAGATAATTCACTAGTCTGTACAATTTGATTTTGATANTGAAAACTAAAAGCTATTGGTGCAATTCTNCTTCGATCACTNAGNTAATCAAGTGACCACATNTCAGGCCANTATGATATTTCATCTCCTTCTTTATCTACAGTGATTGCAGATTGNACTATTTGTTTCCAACCACTNGANGGNAANAATGTAGTGTTNTGAATATCATCNTGTCTAAATCTAGTTCCTAAACAAATAGCTCTTGCACCCTCAAACATAGTAGGAACAATAACTGCATTCCAGTTATCTTCCATAGCCTGACGAATATCTTTATTTTTAATATCATCAGCACTTTTTATTGCGTCATCAATTATGCAGAGATGTGATCTCTTTGAAGTAACTGCACCTTTCAATCCTGCACAACATACACTAAACTCTTCTTCACCAGTAGATTTTATTCCTGCGAACTTCCAATCTATACTCCAATATTCGTTAGAATTAATTCCCTTGGCAATCTTTACCGTAGGAAAAATTTCTTTATAAATTTTACTTTCTTCTATAATTCTTTTTATTGCTGCACTCTTTGGTCTGGCAACATCAACTGTATAAGAAATATATAAAATCTTTAAAGGCATTTTATTTAAGGCATGTATGCCAATAGCCCAAGCTGTATATAAACCAAGAACTGTAGATTTAGCAGATCCTCTTGGAGCAAGAATATCTATATTCGGACCAGCTATTCCTTTAAGGCAAATACTGTCATCATTTGTACAAAGATACTTATGCCATTCGAGGTGGTGTTTCGCAGGAGGTTTTCCCCCTACAACATCACAAAAATATGCAAAATCTTTTCTAGCTTTTTCTACATCAACATTAGAAGTTTTCTTAACTACTTGTTGTTTTGCAGCTGCTCTTGCTGTACGTCTATAGACGCTATAAATACTAGTTCCTGCCATGTATGTAGCATAGCGTGTTTTGGCTTAAGATTCTTCTTGAAGTATTTTTGTCCATACTCCCATAGATGCCTCTTGCAACGGACCTTCAATTGGATCATCTCTAAAGATGGATAACATCTCTCTCAATGCTCTATCAGCACCAGCGAGAATTAATCCTTGTTTATCCATAAGAACTTTTTTATCATCAATTTGTTTTATAGCTCCACGTAATTCTTTTTGCAGCATTGCTATCCTGGCTGCACCCATATCTTGTTTTACTAATCCCATATCAATAGCTTGTCTTAGCTTTGCAATATCTTCACGCATATTATCTATTTCNNTTTCTAAAACTTGATTAAAATTTCGTTTTTTAAATTCTTTTNNNGACCATTCATTAGATTCCACTATCGTCCCTTGGAATCCTAAAAATCTCGAAAATAAATATATCTGTACTGGAGAAGCTGTTTTTTTACAAAATTCAAGAAAGGATTCACGATCTTTGTTATTTAAAGACTGAACCCATTTCTTCATACTCTATAAGAACCAGTTGCCTGCTCGNAATCTCTATTCTCTTTATAGCGTCTAAACATCTCTTGTTGCAAGTCTGTCATTCTTTGCTCTCTTCCTCTTTCTCTTGTACCAGCACGTTCCTCTATTCCTGTAGTACGGATACCGGCTCTCTGCTGTCTTCCCCTTTCGGCTTCTGTTAGACGTGTCTGTTGTCCTTCAGTTCTCCTGATACCTCTAGTTTCTTGACCAGTGGTTCTTATAGCAGCTCTTTCTTGTAATCCTCTTAATCCAATCTGTCTTTCTTGACCCCTTAAAAGTTGTCCCTGAGTAGCCCTTGTTTGTCTACCTTCTGTTCTTCTTGTCGCTCTAGTCTCAGCTCCAGTTTCACGAGTTAAAGCTCTGTCCTGTTCTCCAGCTGTTTCTAATCCTCTTCTATATTCTTGACCTGTTGCAGCTGTCAATGCACGATCTTCTTGACCTTGTGTCCTTATTGTTCCTCTTGTTTCTTCTCCTGCAACTCTTGTTGATAATCTATTTTCTGCAGCGGTTGCCTGTGTTCTTCTAATATCTTGTGTTGCAAAAAAGTCTGCGTTAGTTCTATCTAATTGAGCACCTAATTCCATATTTAATCTTTGTTGTCTATTAGCAGCCTCATTTAAAGCAGTCTGCGTTGCTAAAGATTGAGTAGGAACTTGAGTAAGAGTAGGAGTCTTAGCAGGTGGAGCTTTAACAATATTTGGTGGTGAACTTTTTTTTCTTCCCATTCTTTTTTTTAAAACTATTATTTAAATTTTAGAGCAACTAACTTTATGCTCTAAGAAGTGGAGGTGTATAAACAACGTTCTGACCAAACTGACGTTGATTTCCGAGATCAGCAAATCTAGTAGCAGAATCTTGTTGACCTGCAATAGCACCAGCCTGTGTAGCAAATCCAGCATCAGCTGCTAATAAACGATTTTGAATTGCATTAGGCATTGCCTGTTTAATTCTTTCAGCTTCTAATAGCTGTCTTTGTTTAAATGTAGATGCATCCCTTAAAAACTTTTGTCTTATTGGTTCTGTAATAGCGTAACTAGCAGCCTCATCAAAAGCAGCTCTTCTTTTTAAACCTCTATTTAATTTATTTATTCGATCATAATTCTGTTCAAGAAAATCTAATTGTTCTTCTGCATCTGGTATTGCACTGGAGCTAGTAGGAGATAAAGATTGTGCATAATTTTCTTTTTGTCCCTTACTTAAGTAAAAATCTTTTGGCCTCCCACCAAGTCCTGTTGTCTGATTTTCCACTGCTCTTCCAAAAAGACCACCACCAGNTCTATCAAAATCTGTNAAGCCACCTGTTAAGAAGTCAGCAACTTTTGCTGTAACACTGGGTATTAAAGCTTTTGGTGCATCTTTACCCACTAATCTACCAGTTTTTGGATCAACTACTGCATCTAAACCAGATGGTAATACTGGTGTTAATCCAACACCTCCCCCAACTTGAGATAATGCACCCTCCTGAGTTATATCCTCAAGTTCTGCAAGTTCAGAAACTGTCTGAGGTATTCTTTTACTTAGTTTATTTTTATTGGCTTTTTCTAGTTCTTTTTTTAAATCTACGTTTCTTTTACCAAGTCCTAGATCAATACCAACAAACTCTAGTAAATCATTCATTTTAGTAGTTGTACTGTGTTGTCAAAGCAGAACCAGCTTGCTCTGCAGCTGTTGTTCCCATTTGTCTAGTAGCCTGTGCTAATCCCTCTGTTAGATTTCTATTTAACAAGAGATTTGCCTTGATTCCTTCTGCAGCTAAACTTCTTTGGAAATCATCTTTCTTAGCTTGTTCAGAGAACTTACGTACTGTTGGTAGAACAATATTCTGAGCATCTCTCAATGCTTCAGCATCTTTAACAGTTCTAGTTCTTCTACCTGCCTCTAGACCTAAAGGACTTAGTACATCAATAGGATTGCCTTGTGGATTTATCATTCCGTATGGACCTACTCCGGGAGGTAACGCAGATCCACCCATTCCTTCACCACCTGTTAAGCCATATCCTGCTAATCCTGCAGCACCACGAGCAACTTGGCTTCCTCCACCTCCAGCTAATCTTCCTAAAGCTAGACCTCCAGCTATAGGAACTGCTGCTTGACCTAATGCTTGTACACCAGATGCTACACCAGGAATCATAGCTCTAGCACCTAATGCTTTTACCCCCTGTGCTCCTAAAGCTGTGCCAGCTCCTGTTAAAGTTTTTCCAAAACCTGCTGTTCCTAACATTCCTAATCCACTACCAAGTAATGCTCCTCCAAGGTCACCTCTCAGCAAAGAAGGTAGTCCTCCTCCTACGGCTCCAGCTGTTCTTAACACTGCTGGTAACTTTGCTGCACTACCAGCTTTCAGTAAGAAAGGTAGAAGTTTTCCTGCTAAAGGTATTGCTGCTGCTGCGACCATTTTACTTTTCTATAAAATACTTGTTAGCAATATTCTAAATTAACTATTCTTTGCTCTTAACTCTCTTTTTGCTTCACGCATATATTTTTGTAAAACATCCATATCTAACATTAGAATACCATTTTCTTCTACAACGGCTTCTGGAATAATCTTTTGCACTTGTTGTGCAGAAAAACCAGCTCTTAACTTCTGATCTGGATCAAACTCTTTCTTATACCTAAATTGAATAGGTTCAAGTTGTTTTAGCTTTTCAAGAGCACTCATTTAAATCTTTTACAAAGAACGCACATTCTGATAATAAATCATTTACTTCTGACTTTTGTAGTGGAGCAATATCTTCTTTTACCCTGACATCACAGAAAAGTCCACCTATACCACCAATTACTGCACCAATTGGTCCACCAGATAAGTATCCTCCGGCTGCACCTGAGATTGCTCCTCCTATTGGAGAAGGACTACCTTCTGCACCTGGAATTATCATTGGCTCTCTCAATCCACCTCCTTGACCTGAAAGCGTTAGTCCTTGAGCTACATCTTGGACACCACCAAATCCACCGCCTTGATTTCCTAATCCTATTCTTGCAGCAATCATGTCGCTAATCTTGTCTTGAGAACTCTTTTCTCTTGGCCTATATGATTTATATATCCCCTCTGCAATTTTGCTTGCTGTACTATCTTCGTCAGGTTTCTGTAATCCTCTACTTATAAAAGTTTTTAAAAAATTGTCACTTTCTTTCTTTTTTGGAGAAAATATATCTTGATATCCACCAAAATCATCATATTTGTTTCCTACTAAACTACCTCCAACATCAAAACCATATGATAATGGTGATGAGTTAAATTTTTCATCAAAAGGATTAGGAGTTCTTCTTTTTAATGAATATTCAGCTCTTCTGTTACTAGACATAATTTTAAACCTTTTCTAAATTATAAAATTAGTATGCACGTAAACCTGTTCCATATAGGCTTCTTGCAACACCGAGTACTTCTTTATTGGTTTCAAAATCATCTGGACCTAAGCCACCATACTGTCTACCTGGCGTTCTAGACTCCTGTCTGTTTTGTATTAACATCATTTCGTGCATAAATTTTTGATTCTGCAGTGCCTGACTCTGTAAGAAAGTATCCATGCCCTTAGCCATAGGTTGTGTATTATCTGTCTGTTGATCTGCAAGACTACCTAAATACATAGCTCCACCAATAGTTGCACCTTGTCCAATTAATTTACCAGCTCTTGGAATAACAGATCTTGCACCACTTCTTAAAAGTTCTGGAGTATCAGATGCAGATGCACCAATCAAACTAGGAGCAAATGTTCTTTTTCCAGCATCAAGAAGACCTGTTGCTGCTTTTTGCCCAACTTTCCCACCAATATTTAGAGCTTCATCAAGGTAAGAACCTAATGCAGTACCTGCTGTTCTTAAAATGCCTTTTACTATTTGTCCTGCCATTACACTGCCACCGAGTTACTTGGGAATTTACCAGTTACGTTAGGATCTGCAAATCCACTTGAGGAAGCTGCTGGTTGTGAAGACAACTGAGCTAAATTCTCTGGTCTTACTATTCTATCAGGCTCAATCAGTCCCTTACCTTCAGCAGTATTAGATCCCCCTAGATTTGCATGATATTTGGTTAAAAATTCTTGAGCCCTTATGTTGTTTTCACCATCAAAAGTATTACCATAAAAACCAACTCTGCTATCAATATCAGCTTGAGAAACCGCAGGATCTTCAAACATCTGATAGAAACTATCACTTCTGGGGTTTGTTTTAAATTTACCTAGAAATGGATTAGGTGCTTGAAAGTCCTGTGCGGATCTTGTTGGTCCAGTAATAAATTGGGCAATAGGTTTACCTTCCTGAACAGCCTTATCAGCTGGTGATTTTAATCTTCTGTTTAGGTTAGTAACAACAACCATACTTAGGATTCAAAAAGTGCTTTCTCTAATTGTGCAACAAGTAAATCATCTACTTTGTTACCAGTCTTAGCTGCTGCTTTCTTTAGGAGTGAAACAACAAATTTTTTAAGAAGATCATCTAAATCTTCAGGAATTTTATCAACTGCTTTGTTGATTACATTGATTGCGATTGGTAGTAAAAACTTAGTCATAATTTTTTCTTTAATACTTTAAATGTAGCAAAGGTTAGATTAGGGGACGAGTAATTAAAAATCCTGTCTCTTGATCTATTCGTGAGGGATCCATACCACCTAGACCTGCCATTCTTCTTATTCCTTTATTAAACTGTTGCCCCAAACTCATTTTTCCTAGTTCACCACTACCAGATTTAATTTGTTCAAGAGCTTCAGGAGTAGCCGTAAAATGAATATTACTTACTTCAGTTGGTTTTGTAGGATCATTCATTATGTTATAAGTGACTCCTGTATCACCGTTCATTGGAGTATATGAAATACCTACAGATTTAGTTAGACCTGTTTTTCTATCCTTCATACCCCCAAGTTTTATATCAGAATAAGCTCCTGACGCAGGCTGTATAGTTCTCATTTCTGCAACATTTGNCATAAAATTATTAGCTCTATCACGGACTGTTGGAGTTGGAGGGGTTGTTGGTGTTGAAGGTGTAGAAGTAGTTGATATTCCTAATTCTTTTTGTTTTTGTCGTGTTTTTGCTTTTACTCTTTCTCCAGCAGCAATTCGTTCTTTTTCAGGTATACCAGCCTTAATTGCTTCAAATGCACGCACATCTTTACCTGCTATTTCATTTGGACTTACTAGTTGCTTAGCTACTTCAAATCTTTGTTCTGGAGATAAATCTGCACGACCTCTTGCTAACGAATCCAATGCATCTCTCATTGCTCCTGAAAGATTAGTAGTGGCACTAGTGTCTGTCCCAGATAAAACTGGAGTGCTTGGAGTTTCTGGTGTTTTTGGCGTTGGCGGAGTGGAATTTATACTCAAACTAGGATTAGGGCTCTCTCCACCTACTAAATCTGGATGATCCCCAAGATAACTAGGTAATTGACCCTTAAATCCCTCTAAAGGTTCAGGATCTTGACTTCTTTTTATAGCAGATAGAAGAATTGGATCAATTCCAGGTCTGCTGGTGTCTAAAAAAGAGTCTGCTTCTTCCGTGATAGCTCCTCTTCTAAACCTATCTGCTTGACTTTCTAATAAACCAATAGGTTCACTTCCTTCAAGAGCAGGCATACCATCAAAAGCAGGTCTACTTTCTTCAGATCCAGCTAATACTCCAGCAACAGTGTTACTATCAGCTATCTCAGCACCAAGATCTGTCACTTTTTCAATCTGAGAACCTGCAGTTTGATTAGCTACTTTAGGTTGGTCATAGTTTTCAGCAGTAGTCTGAGGTGGTTCTACAAAAGCTGGTGAAGCAGCAGCCCCTGCCATCCCCATACCAATAGTTTTTCCGATATTTTTTAATAAATTGCCACTTTTTTCTAAAATATTAGGTTTTTTTGCGAAGTCTTTCGTAAATTTATACACTTCAGGAGCCATTCGCATGCGAGACAAAGGGTCAGAAGGCAGTGCAGTCCCAGTTATCCGTGAATATAAGTCGAAATCCTGTGGAGAAACAGGCATTTTAAATAATTGATAGATCTATTGACCTAATTTTAAGTTCTATACATTCTCCCCCTAGAACGCCTTAAAAAACCTCAATTTTGGGTAAAAAAAATTTGTACTATCAGGCGAAGCCTTAAGAAATGTTACAACGTTAACAAAAAAAGAAAATATATAGGGCATTGTTACAGTATGTGACTAAAAATTACAAAAATTTGACAATATATTAAGGTCCGATGGCGAAAAATTACAGGATTGTTACATTTTCCTAGATAAATATTACAAAATAGATTAAATTTGTAAACTTTTTAAAATTGTGTAAATTTTTATTGTTACATTCTGTGATTTTCTCCACAATTGAGGCGGAATTGTTACAAAGTATTAATTTTTTCCCGGTTTTGTTAAAATTTTGCCCGAAATATTGACAATTTACCCTCTTTTTATCCCTTTTTTGCAACATTTTGTATACTTTTAACGGCCTACGGCCTAGTTATGAGAATTGTTGAAAAGTCTGTGGAATTCTATTTATATATAAACTTATTAACTTTCTTGCCTATTATGTAAGCGATCGATTAGACTATTTATATAGAGTTTTATACTCTTTTATTCAATCTTATTTATTAAAGATTATGCAACTATCAAACGATTTAAAAGAATTCCGTACTAAATGGAATTTAAACAGTACAAATACTTTCACTTTAACAAGTCCGAAAGTTATGAAAAATTTGACTGTATCAAATGCACCAACTTTGGTTTTATATCTATTACCAACTGTCAAAGCTTGCCCAGCTGCAGGAACTTGTAGAAAAATTTGCTTAAATACTGCGGGAAATCCTGCCTATTTAAACAATAAGATTAAGTGCAGACAAAGAAGAAATAATGCATTTATGCAAGATTTTAATTTATTTCTTAGAAATTTAGTTCTAGAAACAATTCGTTTTTATTCCAAAAATAGAGACTATGAAAAATTAGGTTTAAGACTTAATGGTACTAGNGACTATGCGTGGGAAAATGTGCCTGTAACTATTACATCAAATGATTCTGATTATCTATTAAAACAATTTGATGTATATATAGAACCGATTCGTTATTCAAGTATTTTAGAGGCTATTTTAAAAGGCTTAGATACTAAATTAAATCAATCAATTAGCACTAAATTAATTGCTTATGATTATACAAAACGAATAGATAGAGACTTTAAAAAGTGCAGTAAACTTAATTATCATTTGACTCTATCCCATGGTTCTAAATTTGATACATTAACAAAAGCACTAGAATTAAAATTAAATTATGCTGCAGCTTTTGACTTAAAGAAGTCTCAACCATTACCAGAATATATAGAAATAAATGGTTTAAAGATTTATATATTTGATGCTGACAAGACTGATTTTAGACCACTAGATAATAATGATAAAACCTATATAGCAGGCTTAAGAATTAAAAGAACACCTAACCAAACTAAGGAACAAAGACAAGAATTTTGCTTAGCTTAAAACCTTAATAAACCTTACTAGGATACTTGTATTTACTTGTATCCTTGAAAGGCTTTTAAGTACCTTTCAATTATCCTTTTATTTTTTATTTATTATTATGCGATTTAATTACAAAATCGAACCACTAACAAAACAAGATTTAAAAGAAGTTAGTCTTAATTATTTAAAGTCAGTTATCAAAAATACTGATGATAAACAACTTATAAATAATTGTAAGTTAGAGATTAAAAGAAGATCTACAAGAAAACCAATTAATTAATCCTTGCTTATAGCCCTATCTAATAGGGTTATATGAAAGGCTTATAAACCTTTTAATTATCCTTTTATTTTCTATTTATTATGGAAACTTTAAAAACTAAATACAATTCGGTTAGTGCTATTTATTCAGAGACTACCGACCAAAATAAGCCAATTGATATTTATATCAAAAAAGCTAAGAGAGACTCAAATACGCCTCAAGAATGGATAGATAACAAGACTCATGAGTATTTAATAGTCTTTCATTTTACTGGCTGTATTAACCCTAACTATGGTCATTCTTATTACATAGATACCATACTTGAAAGTAATGGCGGATTATGTCTAAATAGTTCCCCATATGAAAGTCTTGACTCTGAAAAAATGGAATGTGTTAGGGCATTTATAGAGGGATTCTTAATTACAAATAAAATTAATTTAGGAGTTTAAAAAATGGATTATAAAGTTACTTACTATCAAGATACTTGTTCAGCATGGATAGATCCAAATCCAACTATAAAATATTTTGAATTTTTTGAAGATATGGAAGATTGGATTAATGAAGAGGTTGAGAAAAGAGTAAATCAAACTATTGAAAATAGTTTTGATCCTGTATCTGATGTTGAACGTGTTGGTATGGAAGAGTGGGAGAGGTGTCATATAAAAATAGAGGAAAATGGCCAAATTATAAAAGATAAATTTATTTAGATTTTAATCCTTGCTTATAGCCCTATTTATTAGGGTTATATGAAAGGCTTATACCTTTCAATTTGTACACTTTATTAGTCAATTTATTATGACTTATGATGAAAAATTTTTCATTATTAGTACTAGTGCCACAATTAAAAGCACACCTAAAAAATTAGATAAAGCTTTTAAAAAGGAATTAGTAACTGATAATGGAGATTTAAAACCTTATGTAGAAAAAATTATTGATAATGTTTTTTACTATGGTAAACAATGCATTAACGCCACACTTCCGAGTCTATTTATTCAAATAGAGTATAAGGATTCAAATAAAGATATTTATTTGATAGAACATGAAGTTTTCTTGTATGAAGAAGACTACCAAACAATGGAAGACTTAAAANACTACAAAAATAAATTTGATTTTAATTTTAGTTCTCAAGTTGAACCCGAAGTTTACGAAATTGTGGACGCATTCCACGCTTCGCAGGGTTGTATGTGTCTAAGTAATGGAGACTATTAAACATGACTAACAGAAAAGCAAACAAGATAAGGCTTAAGGTTACCGCAGGGTGGGAGGATCTAAAATCCTTCTACTCCACACTTGAAAGTTTTGCTCACTTTAAAAGTTTTGCTATTACCCATAACAAGACTAAACAAAGATTGGATACCCCATTATTTGATGGTTGGTATGAGCTAACAAAATTTGAGGATAGGAAAAGCTAAACCCTAGCCCCCAAAATAAAATTTTCAAATCAGAAATTCACAAATTATTCTGATAGACCCTCCTGCCAAATTTTCCTGGCTGGTGCAAAATTTTTTAAAAAATCCCAGTTGTAGACAATTACCACGAGGTGTGGTACATTATTTATCAAAGGCTACACCACCTTTTTTTCAATCACTTTATTAGGAGATTAAACACACAATGGAACGAGGCAAATTTTATTTACCATGCGGTAATAATGTTGATGACCTACCCCCCTCATTTGAGGGATGGTATAACCCCCATCAAAGATGGAACGGATGGTATGCCCCTCTTTTTAATGAAGAGACATATGACAAGATTTGTGCCTACTATGGCGATGAAGATACCAATACTGCGGAGTCTATAGGATACCTAAAAGAATTCATGGATAAGGAAACTTCTAAGAGTCGTTTATCAGTATCTATGGAAGGTCAGTTATATGACTTCGGTTCTTGCATACTATGTTGGGGGAATGAAAATGATGACTAAAGAAATCGCACAATACATCAACACTCTCTTAGCTGAAAAGGAAAGAGAAGTTTTATCTAAACAAACTTACTTAGATAAGATTGATAGAAGTGTTGAAACATACTTCACTGAATATCAACAAATAGAGTGGGAATTAGGAATAATTTATAAAGCTCAAAAAGCTATGGATTACATCATTGAGGAGGACAACTAATGTTTTACGATTACAAAATGAGTCACACATTTGTAGGTAGATTCAAAGGAGATTTCTTCGAGCAACAAGACAAAGCTAGAAAAGATTTCTCTAAA
>FUFK010792504.1_pt1 | contig 11895 bp, 4 predicted proteins | sample 1021851 | NCBI WGS metagenome assembly FUFK01 (sample SAMEA51879418, study PRJEB19060) | metagenome
AGTTTCAATATTAGATAAACTAGCCACACTTTGAGCCATAACTCCAAGAAATCCATCAGTACCTGTCTCCATTGTAGCTTTGTATGTTGCTTGAATTGCATTATCACCTTTTTCTATGTATTTATCATAGGCTTGATTCCACTCTTCCATAGCCTCTATTGGGGCAGCATTATTTATTTTTTGAATAGCTTCAAATGCATTTTGTATATCTTCTTTAGTAGACTCACCTCCAGACCTCATTATTTGACTAAACTCATCTGTAGTTTCAGCCATTGTTAATCCAACCTTACCTCCTTGTGTGATAGCATTAAAAGAGTCAGTAAATTCTGTAAATAAATTAAAACCTTCTTCTTTAGACTTTGATGGTTCAGGTTTTTTTACTTGTTTTTGTGTTTCAGCTATTTGTAAATCAATAGCTTTCTTCCAAGAAAAAGAATCATCTACAATATTTTTTTCTTGATCTTCGATTTCTTTTTCTTCAATCTCTTGTTCCTGACTGTCTTGTTCGTAAATTTTTCTTGCTTCAGCTATGGCATTTAACCATGAAGAAGTTTCATCATTTCCATTTGACATAATTGTTAATCTATTGGATTAAGATCTACATATTTCATTAAAAGAGGTAACTCTTCAAATTTATAATATCTGATAGCTCTCATACCTTCTTTTGCTGCTTGATTTGAAAGTAAAAATGCATCTTGTTTTGGAACATACTCAACATAATACCCATCATAATATATTTCTTCGTTTAATCTATCACTCAAAGTTTGTTGACCTGTTATGTTTTGCTCTTGTATTTTAGTTTTTTCTTCATCATCAATATTAGTAAAATCCCGAATAGGATAAAATCTAACTAAATCCTTTTCATTACTTTTCATCCAATTTTGATGTTTACTTGATATTGTATTAGGATTTTTTTGATTAAACCCTAAATTAGACTGCTGTATAATGGCTTGTCTATATTTAGCTAATAGTTCATTTTCTAATTCCTCTTTAGCTTGTAAAGAAATAATTTCATCACTACTATTAATTCTGTTAAATATTTCTTCAGTTCCTTCATATAACGATATGCCTGCAACCAAATCATCTACAGCTAAAGATTTAAGAACATCTATACCACCTTTTTCTATAGTTTTTTTAATTTGACTCATGGTTAAGTTTACAGTAGCATCACTAAGTTTTTGACCTGAATCAAAAGCTTTCACCATTAAACTTTCAACGAACATAGCTTCATCTGCAGCTTTTAGTGAAGGAAGTTTTAAATCTGTCATCTTAAAAAAACCACCTCTACCATCATCAAAAAATAAATCACCTTGATCGTTTATGATGACATTTAATTTATCTGTAAATAAAGCTCCATTTAAAGCTATATTACCAAGATCATTAGCTTTAGAAAAATTTTTGTTGGTAAAATTAGTTAAATTATCTTCCTTACTTTGACCAAATAAATTCCATTGAGCTTTTAAATTACTCATTGCTTGTAAGGATTGATTCATTATATTTGTTTGTTCTTGATATTCATCAGTCCCTGCTTGCATATTTACTCTAGCAGTTACAGCGTCACTATATATTCTTTTTTGTTTAAAAGAAAAGTCTTCTATTGCTGATCTGTATATTTCTGGTATATTAGAAATAGCTATACCGGGAGGGAATTGATCTATATATCTAGTTATTTCTCTGTTTATTCTTTCTTCAGTTGCTTTTCTTTCTAATCTTAGTTTTTCTGCTTCTAATCTTCTTCTTTCAGCAACCTCATTAAAAGGATCAGCTAATTCTTTTCCAAAACTAGGATTTTGATACATCCAAGCATCTTTTGATGCCCTTATTAAACCTACATCTGCTGCCATAATTAAACTCTTTTAAACATTATATTTTTAACTTATTAGACTGGACTTACTGCACCTAGAATAGTTTTAGCTGCTTCCATACCTGCAGCACCAAATTGACCAACTCCACCTATTATATCTGCTCTACCCAGTGCTCTTGCTTGATCTGCTTGACCCTTCCTCTGTAAAGATAACCCAAGTAATGTTGCATCTCTATCAAATTCAGCTTGCTGCAGTGCTTGTGCACCTCTAGCCTCAAAAACCTGACCTTGAAAACCCATTTCAGCACCAAGTCTTTGATTAGCTTGAGCTTGTTGTGCTGCGAGTAGTTGATTTTGTTGTGCTATATCTACACCAGCCATTTGATTTGAAGCAGCCATTTGTGCAGCAAGTATTTGATTTTGTGAACCTTGCTGAATCTCTCTAGCTTGATTTGCCGCTGACTCAGCTGCAGTCATTTGTTGTATTTGTGAGGCTTGTTGTGCTGCCAGTCTTCTATTTGCTTGTTCTTGTTGACCAATAGAAGCCGCTGCTGCTTGCATGTTTTGACTTTGTTGACCTGCTAATGTCTGTGCTAAAGCAGCTATACCGCTACTACCTGCTGCACCTCTTGCACCAGCTAAAATATTTGATAACCCTTGTTGTTGTTGTTGAGCTTGAAATTCAGCTGCTCTTTGATCCACAGTTAAATCTTCAGCTACGTTTTGCATTTGAGATGCAAAATTTTGTGCACCTACTGCTGTATTTTGAAGACCTGCTGCAAAATTAGTTAAATTAGCTGCTGGATTTGTTAAAGTTGCTGCTGGGGTTGCTAAATTAGCTGCTGGATTTGTAAGATTTGCAAAAGGATTTTGAAACTCAAAACTTTCATACGCCTGCATTCTTTGATTAAGAAGATCCGCTGCATCTGATTGTTCTTTTCTTCTTCTTCTACTACCAAAGAGTCCCCCAAGTGTTTGTGCTATTCCTCCGATAAAACTAGGTCCATTACTCATATTGTTTTTATTTTATTTTTTTATTTTAATTACATATATATTTTAAGACTTACTGCTTTCAACTATGTCTGATCCTACTTGATATAGCTCTACTTCACTTGTAGATTCATTTTTCATTTCAACTTCAGCATAATAACCTACTAGCGAAGATAAGTTAGCCTTATTGTCTTTACTAAAAAAGAAGAAATTACTTGTTGTAGGTACATCAGCACTAGAATCTATACTACATGTTACAGTTGTATTTGTTAATGCAGTTACACTACCAACTTCTATAGGAGTGCCAGTTATATTATTAGTTACTACAGCATAGTGAACCGTATCACCTATTTGTAAAGATTTATTGACTGGGTTTGCAAATGTTAAAATTAATGAAGTTGCCATATTTAATATTTATAATATATTACTTAATTGAACTTTTATTGTAACTCTAAGTATATCTGTTGAAACCACATCACCATTACATGTTACAGAAAAATCAAAACTAGCTCTTGTATTTGCAAAACTAGGTAAAAGATCAAAACCAGTTAATTGATTATTAACTTGATCAAATAATTTAACATTACTAATTGTTTGAGCATCAAATCTTTCACTTGAAGTAATTGATAATGTTACACCATTAACTGTATTACCATCTCCTCTAAAGAAAACGACTCCAGATCCAGATATTATATCATCATCTTCAGCCCCATTACCAGAACCAATTGTAACAGCCTTCTTAACTCTAACAAAACCACCAGAATTTGAACTTGTAGAATCATACAATCNACTAAGTGTTAAAGAAGTGTTTGCAGGAACTGAAGGTGCATCAGCCGATGCTATAGAACGTAAAAATNNANTTAANCCTATNTNAGATGTTANACTTTTAGTACCAAATCTTAAAACATTTAAAATACCTGTTATGGTATAAGTTTGTGGTGCAAATTTTGTAAATGTTAAAGCGACATCATCAGCAATAGTTTGTGAAGATGACATTACTAAATTTTGTTGATCAGTTACTGTTATAACACTAACTAATCCTACAATACCTTCACCTGTAATAACATCACCAACTGCAATAGTTCCAGAATTATTATCAACAACTAGGGCTGTAGATCCAGTAATAGCACCATTTTTATCTGCTGTTCTTGTAGCTGAAACTTCTTTACTTAAAACACCTTTTAAATTAGAATATTCAATTATCCAACTATTAGGTGCTGAAAATGTTAAAATATCACCAACTGAAACATTATTTGCTGCTAAAAATATACCTGTTTGATCTCCGTTATTATTTAAACTTATATCAAAACTACCTCCAGCATTTTTTATTGCTATTGTAGTCCCTGACGGTAAAGTCCCTCCAGAAACTATACTTGAAGTTCCTCCAGATGCTGCTGTTTGTATAGAAAAAACTCTAACGCTTTCATTAAATGTTAAAGCACTTGTACTTCCATTACCTGCAACAGAAACCTCTCTTTCAACTGTTGAATAACCAAAATCTTCATCCAATATATCTCTAGAAGTAGTTAAATATTGACCACTAGCAGCTGTAATTGTAAATGAAAAATTAACTAAGGCAGACTTTGTTAATTCTTTTGGTTCACTAAAAGATGTGCCAGTTATAGTAAGATCACTTGTAGAAGTTGGATTTGTACCTGTTATACTAACATTAGGAGATATTGTCCAAGTAACTTCAGCAGTTTGATTAATAGATACAGGATTTGTACCATTAAAATCTGTGGCTAAAGCAGTATCTTCTTGAGCCTCAACTTCATAATTAAATGTTCTAAATACAGATGTTGAAGCATATTCTACTGGTATAGAATACACACCTGTAGATGGTATAGTTTGTATTAATGGAGAAGTTAATGTTCCAAAAGCACTAAAATTACTACCATCCCAAAATTCTGAAAAAGTTAGTTCTGTATCATCTGCTATCGTAGTAGAAGATGAAGCTGTGATTGTATTTGTTGAAACACTACTTACTCTTAAACCAGATTGAACATTACCGCCTTCAATTCTCATACCTGATAAAACAGCAGCATTTGTGTTGTCTAAAGTTATACTAGCAGAACCACTAACAGCACCATTGACAGTATCCGTAGTAAATCTTTTTAGTCTAAACTTAGCTCCTGATCTACCAAATATTCTTATAAATCTAGTTTCTCCTCTAGCACTTACAGGTTTTGTTGACATCTCCATGCCTGTAATTTCATCGGCAGCGTCTAAAAATGTTTTTTCTGCTTTAGCTGTTAATAATATCTTGTCTTCTGTAGGGTTGTTTGTACTAAATACATAGTAAACTTTTAATGTAACTGATGCAGGGAAAAAAGATAAAGTTGTATTAATAGGTATTGTAGCTGCAGTGGATAAAGTTAAAGTTGTACTACTTATTCCTGATACTGTAGTAAAAGATGATATTCCTGTTCCACTGACAACCATTCCTGTTGATATTAAAGAGTTAGAAGCACTAAGTGATACTGTTACAGAATTATCTACATCTGCCGCAACAGAAGAAGTGGTAGAAACAAAATCATTGCTACTAGTGTATTCACTAAACGTACTTTCATCTTCCTCCAAAACATCTAATGTTGGTGCGGATCTAAACTCAAAACCAGTATCTGCTGTAAATGTTCTAGATATTATTTCTGTACCAAATCTTAATATAGTGTCATCAGGTATTGTAGCATTTAAATCAGCACCTGTACCATCTTTAATATTCAAAGCAGTGCCATTTATTGATTTTACAAGTGCATTATCAGGAACGCCTGACCCTATAATAGCCATATTTTGAAATATTTTATTAGATGAAATGATTATTGTAGAATTATCACTTAAACTTTGTGCACTTGATAAAGTTCCTATAAATTGATCACCATCATTAGTTGTAGCAAGTTGACTAGTTTTATCAGTTATTTTTGGAGTAAAAGTTAAGTCTGTGTTATCAGATAATGTTACACTTTCAGACAGTGTAAGTTGAGTAACTGAAGCTACATTTGTAACTGTTATAAACTTAGATATTCCATCGCCAGTAACAACTGAACCAACAAATATTTCTGACGATCTATTGTCATAATTTACAGTTGTAGAATTATTAACATTTCCATTGACTTTAGCTGTAACTATAGCAACATCATTTCCAGTGATTGAATCATCTATAGAAATAATTTGATTATTAGATATATTATCTATATTTAAAGTTGTGCTTGAACTAGTAGCACCTCGGACTAATGCTGTCTTTTCAGGATGTAAAACTGGTGAGTTATCTGTACTTAATCCATTAACTTTTGCATTTAAATAATAATGCCCAACACCACTATAACCAACATTTGAAACGGAAGAAGTAGTTGTATTTTTTTCATCTGTACTAAATGTACCTGTTACTGCATACTTTGCTGGCTTTGCTGTTGCTGAAATATTAATGTCTTTAGTTAAATCAGATACCATATTAATAGTAGAATCTATGTCTATAGTTACTGTAACAGTATTATTCAAACTTCCCTGTCCACCTACTGCATCTGTATTTTGTATTGTTCTACTACCAGCAGCAGTACCAGCAGCTACATCAATTGCAGATATTACAAATCCAGTATTTGGAGTTATAGTAAAAACAGCATCACTAAGATTAGCACCAACTTGTGCATTATCTGCCAATTCAGTATAAGTAACAGTAGTAGGATTTACCGTAGCATTATCTATTATATTATTAGATCCAGTATCTACAGTAAGAGTACGAGTTACTCCTCCACTTTGACTTATTGAAGATGGGAATCCTAATCCTTGTACAGAAAATTCTTTTGTATCTAAATTAGATGATGTAGTATCATCCCCTAATATTTGATTAAACTTAAAGTTTTCTTTTTCTTTAAAAAATCTAACACTACCAGTTTGTTGATCTGTAGTTATAGAATCAGCAAACCATCCTTTTGTTTCTGTTTCTGGTAATGCAGCTATACTAGCAGGAGAAAGACCTGCTTTTTTAAGAACTTCTAAAGTTGTTCCTGCTCCATAAACAGGTGTAAATGTTAAAGTAACATCATTACTTATGCTTTGAGCTGAAGATAATACTAAATTATTTTGATCAGTAACAGTGGTAACGGTTACGGTTCCTGATATCCCAGAGCCAGTTACTACATCCCCCACAACAATGGTTCCAGAATTACCATCAACAACTAAAGCTGTTGAACTACTTATTGTACCATTTACTACAGCTGTACTAGTTGTGCCTCCGTATGTGTATTTTCTAGAATCACTACCCTCGTAATTTAATGTTTTAAAACTTTTTACACTTTGAGGAAAATCATTAAATATAAACTTTACAGAAGATGCACTTGCTGTTCCGTAAAAAGTGTTTCTTACTGTATTATCATGAGAATATAAATCTCCATCTTTATAAGTATAATAAATATTATTTAATGAAAATCCATTTTCAGGTATAAAAGATTTAAAGCTAGTCCATCCATCAACTCTTTCATCAAAACTTAATGTTTGATTATTTAAAGTTATATTATATGATCCTTTATCATCATCATAACTACCAAGTATTGTTGTAGATAAAGGTAAGTTATCTCCAAAAAAATCAGTCATACCTTTTTCAGATATCTCAGTTAATCCATCTCTAGATAATCTTAAAACTGCACCTCTAGCTTTATCTGCAAAATATATTCTAAAAGCATGCGAAGCAAAAGATTCTGGATTTTTAGATATACCATACTCACCAACATAAGGTATTGCTTGACCTAAAACTCTATTTGTTGCTGTTAAATTAGCATTTCCATCAGCATTAAACAAAGCATCTTTATTTGCTAATACTTTTAATATTTTATCCTCACAAAAAGTAATTAAATCTGCATCTCTAGCATATATTCTTTGTATAGTCCCGTATTCAGGATTTATATCTTTTGTTATAGGTAATGCTAATAAAAATTGATTAAGTTCATTAACACCTGATGTAGAGTTGAATATTCCTGAAAATATAAATGTATTAGTTTTATGTTCTTCTTTGTAATCTTCATTTAAAGTTGTGGATACTATAGGACCTTTATCAATAAAAGGTGTATTAAAATCATCTCTTATCCTATTAGATTCTACTCCATTACCAAAAGAAAAAACATTATACCAATCTAAAGAATTTATTTGACCATGAACTTGATTTTCTGCTAATACAACAGATTTAGCTGTGGCAACATCTCCACTAGTGGTTACCGTAAAACTGTATATATTATCTTGATCAGTAAAAGTTAATACAGTTCCACTAGACATAGTGCCATTTGTATTATTTAATAATTCTATATTACTACCATCTACAACTGAACTAACAATATTAGAATTACCAGATCCCACATTTGTACCAGTAACAGTCATACCTGCTTTTATAATAGGTAAAGCATTACTTGCTTCATGGTAAATATCTAATCCTTCTTTTGTTTTTGGTTCTGTTTCAAATATTGCAGGATTGTTAGAACTTATTTTTTCATCATCTACTTGTATGTTTTTCTTTACTAAAGATATTTTACTTATTCTCCCAAGAAGAGTTGAGCTTGCAGTAGACGGATTAAACGAATCATCGTATAGCTCCCCTGTTTCTTGGTTTCTTATAAATACTTTATATAATCTTCTTTTACCACTTATCCATGTTCTTTTTGTAGTATCATTAGTTCTAAATTCAGACTTTACACTACTACCTGTAACTTCATATACCGAACCTTTGTCTCCAAAATCATTACTAAATTGTATTAAAGCTCCCGGCTTGGTTATTTCTGTTATCAGTGGATTTACATTTATACTTATATCATCTTCTTCAACACCATACTGACCTATATCTATACCTCCAAAATAAAATTCAAAAAACTCAGAACCTTTTTTTGGATGTGTATTTGTTGAATTTAAAGGATTAGTTGCACTACCAAAATCCTCATCACCCCAAGCAAAATCTCTTTTTGGTTTTTCAGAGTCTTCATCTTTATTTGAAAAATCATTTAATAAGTTTAAATTAATAGTTTCACTTTTTACTATATCAAATCTAGACTTTACTGAAGGAAATGCCTCTATTATGTTTTTATCTAAAACTGTGTCTCTAGATACTTTAACAAAAAATCTACCAAAAAACTCATCTTTTGGTTCTATAGTTTTTCTGAATATGTTTACACTAATATCTGATCCTTCAGAAACTAAAGTTGATGCGAACACGTCTTCATCACTTTCATGTATTGGTTCTTTTAGAGTTACATCGTAAACAGTTCCACTGCTAGATAGTCCACCACTTTGTATTTTGTATTTTCTAGATCTTTTAGCAGGAGCAGGTATGAAATTTAAATCAGTATTATCACTTATTGTTTGTACAGAAGATAATACTAAATTATTTTGATCAATTATTGTTTTAACAGTAGCATCTCCTGATATTCCAGTTCCAACAACTCTATCTCCTACTCTAATAATACCAACATTATTATCTATGGCTAAAGATGTAGAATCAGAAGTAGCACCATTTACTTTTGCTGTAGGGGAATCATTTGTTGGTATATCTGTAGATATTTGTATTTCACTTTCAGTTCTAAATGCAGAAGAAAATGAAGGATTTGAAGATGCTTCAGGTCCATTAAATTGAAAAAATGTAGATCCAACTGATGGCTGATTTACTGATAATGTTGAACAGTTAGCTTTACCTGAAGAAATTAATTTTTGAGATATAAAAGCTGGTGCTTCATTAGATATATCTAAAACTCTGTATCTAGCTTTTTCCGATACAAAATTATCATTATCGTGTTGTTTCTTAAGTATTAAATAAGTTTCTTCATCTACTTTATTTCTCTCAGCTGAAGGAAATGATAACCAAATATTACCATCTTCTGCAAAATAAAACTTATCAAGAGCTAAGTTATAATATTCACTTGAAGTTTCTTTTACAAAAAACTTATAATGCGTTGCCCAGTCAGGAGCATTATTTTGTAACTGTACGTTTATCCTATTTTTTGTTACACCAAAAGATTTAGGTAATTTAATAGATGATTTTTTTGAAGAAAAAACCGGGGTCTCTCTTCCATATCTATCAGAATAAGTTGTACCTATTTGATAAGTTCTTAAAGATTTAACTGATTTTTCAGGTATTTTCTTTTTAGTAAATGTTAAAACAGTATTTTCCTCCACATACACCTCCCAACTATTAGGTGTATATGTAGTTGTAACTCTAGATATATCACTAAATTTTTTTGTTTCTGCAGATATTGTTAATATGGTACCAGATATATTTTTAACAAAAGTGTGAGCAGGTATTCCTTCACCTGTTATTAACATACCTACTTCAATTAAAGAATTAGATGAAGATAAAATAATTTTATTACTTTCACCTTTATTAGATGTAGATACAGTAGCCGTAGTTTTTAAATTAGAAGCACTCTGTTCTACAGTTACATCAATATCAGGAGTATTTTGTTTTAATAAATTATATCCTTGATAATAATTTGCAAATATAAGTCTATTAGCTATTATTTCTTGAGCTTTTGCTTTTTTAGGTACATTATCAAAAGGTCTTAATATTTGATTTGATTCTACTAATGCACCAAAACTTTCAGACAAAACAGAATATGATGTTTCTCTATTTTTTAAAACATCTACCACATATACAGCATTACTTACTGAATCTTTAACTAATATTTCAACTAATTCAACGTCTTCTGGCTGAGTATCAAAACCACTTAAAGATAATGTTCTTAGTGAATTTTGCATACCTATATTGTGACTTTCATCACTTTCATACAAAAATTCACTAGGTAAAAAAGCTACTTCAGAAAAAGGTGAAAATGTAGAATATTGACCTTCTTTATATTTATATCTGTAAGCAAACCTTACAAAAGTATCTTCAAATAAAGGATCTTTTTCTTTTAGTGTAGCAGTCCAAGTAACAGCACCTAAATCTGGTAGGTTTGTGTTTATCGTTTGAATAATACATGTTGCTGAATATGTATTTGAATCAGGGAATCCTTCAGTAATAATTTCAGAATTTATTAAACCTAGTATTTTTACAGTTATTGTATGTTTAGTTTCAGTTACATTATCTATTTCAATATGTTCTAATATTATAATGTCATCTTTTATAAAATTAGCTTGAGGACTAAATGTTATATCAAAGCTAGATCCTGAAGTTAAAACAGAACCTCCACTGTAAAAGTCTTTTTTTATAAAAACAGGAGTTCCACCTTCTACACCAAAACTACTTTGAGTTCTTTCAGTAGAGGACATTGTTAATGTTGGTGCATTTAATGGAGATTGCTTAATTACAGTAATATCTTTTTCTGTAAAATCTGCATTATTAATTTGAGTGTGGTAGTTAAAAGTGCTAGAACCAGCTTTAAATTTAGATATTTTTATTAATTTAGGTTCAGTTTGATTATCTGTCCAAGAAAGCAATCCACTAATAACATTTGCCCCTGTTATCAAATATTCATCACTATATTTTAATATGTCATTTTTATCAACTAGAACTGGTGATATTTCCCCTGTAGTGCTATCAAACTCTGCAATACAACTAATTTTAGATTTAAATGTTAATAATGCACCATCTTCAAGAGTAAGTGTTTTAGATAAAATAATACTATTTGAAGTTAAAACCGTTGTTACTGTCACTTCGTCAAATATTCCTTTACCACTAACAGTCATACCCTCAACTATAGTCCCAGAGTTTTTCTCTATTAAAAAACTAGTATCTGTTCTTTCACTAGTAACTTGTGCTCTAACGGTGCTGCCTGAAGATATAAACCAATATACTTTATCATTTTGAGGGTCTACAACATATCCTATGCATTTAGGATTTGTTAAGTCTTTTATTGAAGATGAGTTACTGCCCCAATTAGTTAGTATGCCTGTGCTATTGTCAAAGTTTCTACCATCTTTTAATGTATTACCTAAAACATTTTGAATAGACCCAACATTAGATCCTTCAGAAGTAATTATTTCAATATTCTGAGCATCTCTATATTCACCATTAGGTACTAGTCTTTCATCCAGATCTTTATTCATTCGACCTGCACGAAAGTGATGTTTTATGTCTGCCATATTTTAATGTTTAATTCTCTTAGACTTATTTCTCATTATCTGAGCAATCT